>OLGB01001727.1_pt1 | contig 25267 bp, 23 predicted proteins | sample 1605691 | NCBI WGS metagenome assembly OLGB01 (sample SAMEA3888925, study PRJEB22519) | human gut metagenome | biome: human gut; feature: human-associated habitat; material: faeces | place: Denmark | collected 2010 | reverse complement strand
GCGCTTTTCGTCAATAATATCGTAATTTCTGTAGCTTGGGTGTATTTCTTTTAGGAGCTGCAAGCTAAAACTATGTATAGTTCCAATATATATTTCGCCTAGGGACGCATCATCGATCCGTCCTTCTTCACGCAACGATGCCAACTCTTTTCTGATACGTGATTTCAATTCCCCAGCTGCCATATCAGTAAAAGTAAATGCAATAATGCTTTCTTTGGGTACCCCTTCGGAAACAAGCAAAGCAATTCTGCGCGAAAGAACTTGGGTTTTTCCACTTCCTGCACAGGCAATTATGAGTAGGTTCCCACCACGATAGTCAAGGGCTTCTTGTTGGTTTGTTGTATAGATCATAGCTCGTCTCCTTTATTTGAGAGAAAAATCAAAGCTAAGTTTTTTGCAAGATTTACAGGAACTGCGTTTCCTATTTGTCTTGCGATTTGTCCAGAATTCCCATAAAAACGATAATCTACTGGAAAGGTTTGCAGAAGTGCGGCTTCACGCAAAGTAATTGCTCTGTCAAAAACAGGATGTGCGTACCGCCCTTTAGTTACATCGGTGCATCCGGTAGTTAACGTGGGTGCCACGGTGTCCCACCGCATACGTCCATAAACATCGCAATAATAAGTTGCTTCGCCTGTATCATCAAGTTTTTTGTGGCATTGCAACCTCAAGTGAACAGGAAGCTCGTCACGACTTCCTCCGTCATGGGAAATATGTTGCAATCTATCAATCGTTATTTTACTATGTTTTCTACAAACATGAAGCGAGTCTTTCGGATTGACAAACCCGGCCACCGGTAAATCCCCGATTGCGTCTCGAACGGTTATTCTATGTCCAGTTGGAGTAGTAGGTGGCGGCAAATCAACCACTCTTTTTCGAGAAGCGACGATAACGCACCTTACTCGTCTTTGAGGAACACCATAATCTGCAGCATCAATTTGCTTCGGTTCGCTCAAATTATATCCTAATTTTGAAAATTCGGATTTCAACTGGTTGATTACGGCAGAGTTTTTTGTTATACCCGGCACATTTTCAAAGAGTACATATTTAGGTTTTAATGCTTTGGTAAAACGCACAGATTGGAGTATTAAATATACGCGTTCGTCTGGCTTTTTGGATTTGTTTAGGCTACTAAATGGCTGACAAGGAGCGCATACCACTAATAAATCTAGTTTTCGTTTTCCTAAAATTGATTTGAGGGAACGAGCACTGGTTTTACAGATGTCTTTTTCAAGAAGACTAACTTCTGGATGATTTAAACGATACGTTTGACAACATATCGGATCGTTATCTACCGCTGCAATAACAGTAAAACCAGCTTGCTTAAGTCCTTCTGTAACACCGCCACAGCCGCAAAACAAATCTATGGCAAGAACTTCGTTTGGCGTGTTCTTTTCATTAACCTTGCTTTGGCCCAAATAATCACCCTCTTATTTGCCCGGATATCTTTCTACGCTCAAAATCTGATTAATTTTTTTGACTGTGCAATCCAAGTTTTTCTTCTTCAACTCGCACTCCCAAATCCGCAACACCGTCCAGCCGCGCGCCTCGAACATGGCCGTTACTTCTCTGTCGTGTTCCATGTTCCGTTCGCGCTTCTTCTGCCAGTATTCTTGATGATCGGCAGGGCGAGTGTTTCGGCAGTCGTGTCCATGCCAAAAGCAGCCGTCCACAAACACGGCGATCTTTTTCTTTGGGAATACGAAATCTGGATGCCCTTTTACTGGGTAGTTTCTACGCCAGCCCGTAATTCCGTTCTGCTTGAATATTTCAATTAACCGCAGCTCGGTGGACTTGTTCTTTTTAGACTTGACCTGACGCATAATGTCAGAGCGTTTTTCCGCATCGAAAACATCCGCCACGACAAATCACCTGGCTTCAAACTCTATACGGAGGCTAGGATCGGTTTCCGCCTCCAGCACAATTTTGTTGTACCGGTCGATGATACTGGAGAGCGTGGAGTTCCTTTTGGCCTCGTCAAAGAGGCTGTGTTCGTAGACGTTCGCAGACAAGAACTGCTGAATATCCCACACTTCGACGCGTCCGGCCAACCCAGCATCCTCCGCAAGATTGAGAGCGGTATGTACGCGCTCGAAAATCGTGATAATAACGGGGTGGCAACCAGCGCGGAGATTTGCTTTACATTTTTCAATTAGTAACGCTCCGGGCATAGTCGTACAGTGAATGACTGTATTGCCTATGACAAAATCGCCGTTTCGGTCTGTGGGGCCGTCCGCCACAGAGGCTCCGTGGATTTCAAAAGAACCTTCCGGCAGAATTAAGCAGAGTTTTGCCGCCACAAGATGCTGCAACACCGTGCCGAGATACTGCGTTCCGGCGTTCTGTTTTTGACGCTTTTTTGCCTGTTCAAACAGGTCGTCCAGATTTGCGCCGATTGTTTTTGATGTATCTGCGGTCAGAACGAACGGCTGATTTCTAAAGTATTCGCGCACCTGCTCGGCCCAAAAGGCCTCGACTACGGAGAAATCTACCGCTTCCTCTGCGTTCCATGCGTTCAGAAAGTCCACATATTTAATCATCAGGCCCATGCTGCCTCTGCTGGTTCTCCCACCTTCAGAAGACAGTTGCTGGGTGATGCCGTGTTCCTTCAAAATCTTTTTCAAGTTGGCCCCGCCAAGCCCAGCGACCTGCCCTTTGCTACTTGTCTGGAAGTCGTCAGGGTTCAACGGGAAAGCCTTATCTCTCACCATGCGAGTAAACTGCACGACCAAAGAGAGAGGCCCCTTCGTGGTGATATGATTTTCAGATTGAAACGCCTTTAGGCGTTCTTCGGGACTAATCATCGTATACCGCCTCCGCAATTTTGGTTAGGAAACGTTCTCCTATAAACTGCGCGACCGGCGCGGCTACTGCGTCGCCCATCGCTTTATATCCGTCGTTATAGCTTCCGGGAAGTTCAAAATTATCCGGCGCTCCCATAAGTCTGGCCGCTTCGCGTACGGTCAAGAGGCGGGCGTGAACCTGGCCGTCCTTCTTGACAACCAGATACTGTTTGCTGCTCCCGCCTTCCGGCGTCCGTAAGCAACCGGCAATTCCATCAAAGCGCAGCTCCAGCTGCTGCTTTCCGTTTCGCGTCCTGCGATAACCTGTGACGTATGCAGTGTCGTGTGTCCGCAATTTTGCCCAATGCCGTTCGGGAACCAACTTCAAAACGTCATCTTTATCAAAGACTGCGTCATCCTCGACAATATCTTTGAGAGATGTGGTTCGGCGCAAAGGCTTTTCCGTATACCACCAAATCCATTCCGGTAGTTCACGGCCCAACTGCGTTGCAACGTTGTTATGCAGCCAACATGGCCCGTCGCCTATCAATTTCTCCGGGATAGAGCAGTCCTTCTGCACAGCGATAATAAATACTCTTGGCCTGGACTGTGGAACAAAATGGGAAGCATTCAGCAAAACAGCTCCGCAGCGATACCCTCGCTCTACAAGCGCCATATGAAGAACCCGGTAATTATCGCCGCCGTTTGTCGAGAGTAAGCCCGCCACGTTCTCCAACAAGAGAATCTTTGGTTTATCGTCCATCTCGTCCAATACGCGCAGCCATTCCCAAACCAAACCGCTGCGGGACGCATGAATTCCACCGATAGAACCAGCCAGAGATAAATCCTGGCAAGGGAAGCTAGCCCATGAAAGATGAGCGAAAGGCAGATCAGCGCCTTTTACATTCTTGATGTCGTCCAGAATAAACCGTTCACACCCGAAATTAGCTTCGTAAACAGCCGCTTTCTGCTCGCTGATATCGTTTGCCCAAACCGGCGTGAACATTCCTCTTAGTCCATACGCAACGAGACCGCTACCTGCAAAAAATTCATGCATCGTCCAAGGAGCGGAGGATAGGTCAATATTCTGTTTTTGATACATGGTGCTTTGAAGGATCATTTCTTTCCCTACCTTGTCCTCGTTTATCGTTTGTCGGCTTCTCCGCATTTTCCGGGATAATCCAGATACGGCTCATACGCGTCGCGCCTGCGATGCGGTTTTCTTTACATAATATCTGGACTTGCCGCGGGGTTACGCCCCATTTTTCGGCGGCTTCTTGAACCGTTATATATCCATTCACTTGTGACACCTCATAATCACTATGGATGCGTACAACAAACCAAGTATATTATATTCGTTTAAGCGAAATAAGACAAGCCTTTTTAACGCAAGTAGTTCAACTTATTATAAAACCTACAAAATAATTTTGAAAAATAGGAACAATAAGTTTATACTTATGTCGTAATAATATAGATGATTAAAATGGAAGGAGGGAGTCGTCTCTATGAGTAAACCAAAAGCGCAAACCCAAGTGATTTTTCCGTTTGGCAGCAACATCCGCTATCTGCCTCTTGCCTATCTTATCCCGGAAGACCAGATCGTTAGATACCCTACGCTGAATGCACTGCCACGGTGTCTTTCTGAAATAGCGGCATCCGAACCGATGATGGACTTGCTCGATAGCGACGCTTTCTTGAAGGACATCATGGATGCCACCGCTGCTTTGGCCTTTCCGCACTTTGGCTTTGGCGGGTGGAAAGAACACTACACTGGCTACTGTCCAGTTTGGCGGCTCTCCTATGCGCTACCACTTTGGGCCAGCTTAATAGATCAGGAATGTGGTTGGGGATTGCAGCTTTTATTTCGCATGAAGCCTGGGACACAAATTCCGTTCCCAGACGCCGATCAGGTAAGAGAATTATTTGCCCATGTGGTGAAGCGTGCGATTACGGAGCAGGGGTGGCAACCAATTTTGGACATCGTGCGAGAAATGCCCTGCGATGAAGATTTCGAAAAATGGGACACTAACGCTCGCAAAGACTTCCTCCGCAGGTGGTATCACACCCGCTCCAAAAAGGTACAGACCGTTTCACTGGAAGGAATGCTGGAAAACAGTGATGACGACAGTCCTATTTTCCATATTCCAGACCCAAGCCAAAATGTAGAGGAATATGTGATTGCTAAGGACTTTGTGGAACGGTTTTTAGAGACCTTGCCCCTGAAAGATCGGCAGATTGTTGAACTGAGACAAGATGGATTTACTTACGAGGAAATTGCGGACAAACTGGGGTATAAAAACCACAGCGGAGTTATCAAACGAGTGGAGGCGGTAAAAAAGAAACTTCAAAAGTACAGATGCAGCGTATGAAAGCCACGCAGACCAGAAGGTTGAGCGTGGCTTTTTTGCGCTCAAGCCGGATGAAAAGAGGTGAAAATTCCCCCGAATTTTTGAAGGATCGCCGTTGAATGAACGATTGACTGTTTTTGTGTCGGTTATTTTCCGGAGAGCGCGCCACCGTGAAGCGAACGGATTTCACGGTTTGGCGGGCTTTTTTTTATTTCCGGCAAATCCCACACAAAACAGCGAAACCGAATATTGCTCTTTGTGGGGCAGACATGGAAAGGAGAGAGAACAATGGGCATTCGAGAAGAAATCAAGTCCTATATTGTCCGTTCTGGCATGACCATGACAGAGGTGGTGGATAGGCTGTACGACGATTACGATTGGAGCCGCAGCGTCCCCAATCTATCCGGCAAATTGCGTCGGGCTTCCCTGCGATACCAAGAAGCCGTGGAGCTTGCGGATGTGTTGGACTATGACATTGTCTGGGTCAAGCGCAAGCGGTAAGGAGGTACAATGGCACAAAAAGCACAGCACGCAATTTTACGCTTCGCCAAACACAAGGCGGGGCCGGCAGGGGCATTGGAAGCACACCACGAGCGCACAAAGGAGAAGTACGCCAGCAATCCCGATATTGACATCAGTAAAAGCAAGGACAATTTTCACATTATTCAGCCTACGCAGAAGTACCGAAAGGAAATTGACACTCGCATCAAGGCGGCGGGCTGCCGCACCCGGAAGGACAGCACCATGTTTGTGGACACGCTGATAACCGCAAGCCCGGAGTTCTTCACGGGCAGGAGCAAGAAGGAGGTACAAGCCTACTTCACGGAGGCCGTGGCCTTCATGGAGAAGAAGGTGGGCCGGGACAACATTTTCTCCGCCGTGGTACACATGGACGAGAAAACGCCCCACCTCCACCTGTGCTTCACCCCCATCACGGAGGACGGGCGGCTGTCGGCAAAGGAGATTTTGGGCAACCGGGCGCAGCTCTCCCAATGGCAGGACGAGTTTCACGCCCACATGAAAAAGGCGTTCCCCGTCCTCAAGCGGGGCGAGAGCGCCCTTGTGACGAAACGCAAGCACATTCCCACATGGCTGTTCAAGCAGTCCGTAGACCTGACCCGGCAACAGCAGGCCATTGAAAAGGCCATTTCGGAAATCGGGGTGCTGAACGCCGGGAAGAAGCGGGACGAGATTTTGGAGATGGTGGGGCCGTACTTCTCCCGGCTGGAGAAGCACCTGGGGCAGATGAAGAAGTACCAGGCCACCATCGACTATCTTACGCAGGAGAACGAGGGCCTGAAAGAAAAGGTCAACAGCGAAAAGAGCGTACAGAAGCAGATGGAGGTGCTTATGCTGAAAAAGGAGAACGAACAGCTCCGGCGGTTTGTCCAGCGCATACCCCCGGAGGTCAGGCAGGCGCTCAAAGAACAGCAGCAGGGCCAGCGGTGGGATAAAGACCGCCAGCGGTAAATCTTTGGAAACACGGAGGTACATTTGGGTAGAAGAAAAAAACTCATCAACAACTCCGACATTCCCCAGCACCAGATCGAGGCGATAGCCCGCTGTATCATGCCGGACATTCTCGCTTTCTATGAGAGCGAGGAGGGGCAGCGGGAATTTGCCGAATGGAAGAAGCAGCGGGAGACGGAGAGGCAGGAGGCCGAAACGACGAAGTGACGAAAAGGGCGGGCGCACCGTGCAAACGGCTGCGCCCGCCCTTTTTGCGTTTAGGGGGCCTGTTTCTTCTTCCGTGGGCCTCTCGGCTTGGAGGTGGGCTTTCGCTTCACCCCGTTGCGGAAGTAAGTGGCTTCGTAACGGTCAAAGAAAACAAATAATCCGAACCCATCACCAATTGGAAATAGGTTCGGATTATATTGGTTTGGTGCGCCTGAAGGGACTCGAACCCACACGCATCGCTGCACGAGAACCTAAAGGTGATGTCACCTTAGTGAAAGGTCTGGGCGTGAATATCTGGGGTAAGATAAACCACTCCCACCCGGAAGTCTGGCATCAGCAAGAGCCTTGTCAGAAGTAGTAAATTAAAAGATCGTTGTTTCCACAGGAAATCACTTCACAAAACAGATTCCTGAACTTCAGCCAATCGTTTCTGAAAATCCTTGCTAATCTCCGATTTGATAAAATCATCTTTTATTTTTGTGATGATGAGACTATCTGAAAGAAGGTGCCGCAGTGTAACGAGAATTCCTCCTATATCAAGTTTTCCAAGTGCCTGATATAGGCCTTCAGCATTACCATTATATGCAGATACGCCGCCTGCTATACCCACATACACAACATTTGCACAGGAAGCGACCGCGTTAGAAACTAACAAAATTTTTCTCGTGCGAACCTCGGACAATTTTCTATCTCCCCAAAGATAGTCATGTAAGCTTTTTTGCTTTAACACTGCCTTGAGAGTTACTTCATCAGAAATCTGATTTTCTTTGCAAAACTTGTCATATTCTTCCTTTGCAATAAGAATACGGTGAGAAATTGCTATTATAAAATTGATTAATTCTGAATAAGCAGACTGTTTTGCAATCGTACCTAAAAACTCAAGGGCATTGTAATCAATCCCCTGTTGGCAAAGATCACGGATTGTATTCTCATCGCAAATTAGTTGTAAAAACGGGAGTCCGATGCCTTCCGTCGATTTTTGGTCAGACTTGATATGGTATACCTGCTTTGCAACCGCAGCTGCAACAACCAATCTCCCTCCCTTTTCGCAATAACGTTCTTTGCTATGTATGAACATATCTTTCGTCTTTGCCAGTTTAGTATCTAAACTCTTTCCAACACGAAGAATATGAATGGTTTGCATATTGTTTTTTGTTAAAGTGTTTGTCAGAATATTACAAGTTCCAAACAGATACCCTAACACAGGATCATGCCCCAGTGTCTTGAACCTATGTAGTTTTCCGCCGCCAAGACCTTTGATAGCAGTTTCATCATACGGGACTCCTTTCTTTATATCTGCTATCTCTGACAAAGGAGCGTAATAAAGAGATTTGCCAGATTGGGGATCAATTCCCCGTTTTTTGGCATCATTCAATGCTTCATTTGATTTTTTTTCGGCCGTTGACTTGTCAGTCGCTTCAGCGGCTGATTTGTGGTCTTCTCTTTTATCCGGATTTAAGTTCTTAAAATCTAAAGAAGGCTGAATGGCTTGTCTAATAATCTGCATGGCAATCGCAGCCATAAGGAATCCATAATCCGCAGGGTGCAGTTTTGTCTGACTTCGAAATTGATGCTCAATTTCTCCTTTTCTCCGTTCCAGATCAGCAAGTTCTTCCGGAGTCAGTATATCCTTGGCTCGGATATAACAATCATACCCAGCATCTGACGCTAATTGAGTCAGTTCTTCAAAAGTTTCAACATTTGGTTGAGGCGCAGGATTAATCTGATAAAGCTCTCCCTTCTGCGTTGCGATAACTGCTGTTTTAAGTTCTTCAGATAGTTCGTTAGTGCTATCTTGCAAAAATTTCATCGAAGCCAGAAGTTGCTTCTCGCGATAAGAAATCAAAGTTGCACCACCTTCACTTTAGGTATTCGCTACTACAAACCAGCGTTTGCAAGTTTGCCTTAAGAGCACGGATTTGCATAGTAAGGCGCTCGTTTTCTACCTTTAAGCTATTATAGGAACTGACCAATTCAGAAAGAGTTTCTTTGATTTTATTCTGACTATTGTACTGCTTAAGCACAATTTCTTGATATTGCATAATTCTCATATTTTGGTCAGAGTGAATCGCATCATCAATTGTAATTGCAACTTTTTTGGACGCATCCCCTAAGGCTTCAACAGCATCTTGAATCTTAGAAACTAAAATTTGCTCCATCGCTAGAGTATTAGCTTCTATTTTTTTATAACAATCATTACAAAATGACTGGGTCTCCTCAAAGGCTTCTGCGATTCGTTGACCCTGTGGAAGTTTTGCAACCGATTTAAATAAAGCGGTTCCTGCCCCAAAGGCGAACATTCCGATTCCGATAAGACGCACCTGGGGAATAAACTGCAATGAAGCCCTTGCGACATAGCTTAACGGGGTAAGCGTTGCCGTAAGCGCACTTGCTCCAATGATACCTGCTCCGGCAACTGCGGCACCGGCGCTCACGTTGTTCGAAATGAGCCCACAAGACGCCAATTCCGCACTTGCTGCACCTATTCCAAGTACTGGATTGATAGCTGTCAACAAGGCAATTCTTGAACCATTATTTTTAAAGTAATTTGTATACTTCGCCTTGTCCTCTTCAGAAAGACGTTGAAATCTATTTTCACCGCCGAAAATCACCTTAACAAGCGTTGGAAGAGAAGATTTTTCAACTTCAACTTCACCTTTCATGATGCTTTGGTTGCGCTGCTTTACCCAATTTACGGTATCATCGACATCTTGTCGAATTGAAGTTTTCTCTAGTTCCAATTTTGAGAATCCAGTTATCTCCTTGGCTGTATCAGTTACTTGCCGGGCCTTTTCTGCGAAGTTTTTTGAAGCATCTATAAATGCGTTCTTGGTATGATTATTTTTCTTAGCCATGTGCTACTGAAATCCCCTTTCTAAAGAAGTTCGGCTTATAGTTTCACATACTCTCCCTGACTCCTCAGCCACATCTCAATGCCCTTTCCGAATACTTCCGCCTCCACGGTCCAGCCCTTCTCATCCTGTGCCATAATTTCTGCCGTTGGTAGTCGGTCCAGCACCGCCTCGATGGACGGACCGGTGTACTTGAACCGAATGCGTTCCAGCCTGCCGCCATACATAAACTGCACCCGCTTGCGGAATTCACCCTCCTGAAATCGGTCCTTGTAGGGGACCTGAAAATGCTCATTCAGAATTTTGAAAGACCGGATCCGGTCAATGCGGTAGATAGTCGGAAACAGATCATCCGGGTTCTCAAATGTGGTTTTGTCCTCCAGAAACGCCGTTAAGTAGAAGTAATATTCCGAAAACATGATACCCACCGGCAACACCCTGCGGCGTACCAATTTAGGCTCTTTCATTCGCTCGTACTCAATCTCCAGCACCCGGTGCTCCTGCACCGCCTGGCCGATCTCCCACAGACCGGGGAGAATATGCTGACCATGGTGTGGCTCAATGTAGTGGTGCTTCTCATTGGCCAGCAGCTCCGTCACCGCCCGCTTGCTCTGCTCCGGCACACAGCAGGAGATCAGCTTGTCCAGGATCGGCAGCATCTCGTCCCGGCGCATGGAGCGGCTCTCCAGCAGGATCTTACACACCGCCAGGATCTCACTGTTGTCCAGCAATGGCAGAGTAGGCTGCTCCAGTTTGTAGCCGCGCTTTTCCCTGTCGTAGACGATGTCCTGCCGCAGCCCCTGTTCGGCGAAAAAACAGCGCAGCGACTCCATGTCACGCTGGATGCTCCGCTCCGTGACATGAAACTGCTGCGCCAATTCTTTTTTCGGGAGAACGTCCCCGCTGACCAGCCGGGAATAGATCTGCAGCAAACGCTCCGATTTCACCGCTGTGCCGTCCATACGATCCTCCATGAATCATCATGTGCTCACAAGCATATATTACTATTTAACAGTTATAATAATATATCTACTTGCTCATGTCAATTTTTGTCACGATTCGCTACCATAGTTGCATATGGAGGAATCGACTATGAAATCCGTCTATGCTGAACAATACCGCCAGATCGGGTTAAAGATTGCCTACTACCGAAAGCTCCGGGGACTGACCCAGGAAGAACTGGCGGAGCAGGTCGGTCTGACCCCTGCGTATATCGGCCACCTGGAGGCACCCAATATCTCCAAAGCGCTGTCTTTGGACACTCTGTTTGACATCGCCGCAGCGTTGGATGTGGCGCCGCAAAAGTTTTTGACCTTCGAGGACTGATGTTACGCCCATTATAGCATACATCGTGGACAACGGCTGTCACTCTTTCCCTTTTTCTGACTTTTTTATCGAAGAATCGACACCGTTGTTTTGTGTGAGGAGATTCTTTGCTTTCCTCTGGATATTCTGTCGCCTCTGTGGTATGGTGTCTTGCTGCAAGGAGGCGATACACATGAACGACACTCTGAAATTGCTGTACGAGCGATTCTACACTCCTCTACCTTTGGAGGAGTACGAGCAGGAAGTCGAGACCTGCCACCACCAGCTGATTGAACGGCTGGAAAAACCAGAGAGAAAACTGGTGCTGCAGATCATCGATACCCAGAACCATATCATCGAAGAGCGGTCTCTGGACAGCTTTCTCTGCGGGTTCCGTCTGGCGTGGAAACTGGCCAACGAATTGAATCATTACCAAGAAAACAGGCATCTGTCATCAGCCGAAGAAGCTGAGACAGGTGCCTGTTCCATTTTGTAAAACTTGCCGACAAAGTCAACTACTACACAAAACAGGAAGCCTGTCCCGAGCGGGACAGGCTTCCTGTTTTTTCACAGCTCATTGAGTTTCTTCACATACTCTTCCCTGGTCATCTGCCGGGCCGTGAAAGCGTCCTTCAGTTCCTGGGCCTGCACCACCTGCCGGTTCCACTCGTCCACGGTGATCCGTCCCCGCCGCTTCCGTGCCTTCAGGCGGTTGTAGGTCCGGTTGTACTCTCGGACAGCCGTTTCCTTTTTCTGCTTTTCCTTCTCCCGCTCATGGGCGCCCACCTTCCGGCAGGTCTTTCCGTTGGTGCCAGGTACCACCCGGTTGCAGTAGCGGGTATCGTATCCGCCCATCGCCAGAAACCACCGGCGGCAGTGAGCGCAGCGCCGGGGCAGATTTCCGGCGGCCATCCCTTTGTACAGGTCCATGTACAAAAAGCTGGGAAGGCTCTCAAAGGTCATCTGCTCCGCCAGCGTCGGTCGATGGGTTTTTGGGTCCATCACGGGGACCAGGGAGATGTTCACGGGAAACGTAAAGGAGAGCATGTCCAGATCTACCGACGGGTCCTCCCATACCTCTCCTTCGTCCTCCATGTCCTGCTTTTCCTGTATCGCGTCTTCCATCGCATCCCGGTACCGGGCATAGGCCCGGATATAGTCCTGCCGCTTTCTGGACGACAGATTCTGAAAGAACTCATCCAACATCCACTGCGTATTTTTGACAAAAGCCTGCAGCTCGTCCTCCAGCCGCTCCAGCTTCCCCATCCACCGGGTATACCCCTCGTTGCGGAGCGTCCCCGGGGTCAGCATCTCATCCAGCAGATCCGGGTGCTTGCGCAGATAGGGAATCAGGCTAGGCAGCCGGTGACCCTCCACCATCAGCTTGTTGTAGACTGGCAGCTTCCCTAATACCTGCCACAACTCCAACATGGTATGGAACGCGGTAGCCTCACTGGACGCATCTCTGGCCGCCAGGAATACCTGGAAATCTTTCTGAAATCGCTTCAGCGGCTGACGGATCTCCGCGGCTCTGTTCCACCCGCACTCCATCATCTCCACGGCAAAGGTCCCCAGGGGATAGTGCTTCCCGCCCACGATACTCTCGTCCGGTGTGAAATCCACCCGAAAGTAATCCACCGTATCCTGATTCATGTAATACATGGCCTGCCGCGCCCCCTCTGTACCCGATAGAGTTTAAATCCTTTACCCAACTTTCTCTCATAGGTGCAAAACCGTGCCCCCAGGCCTTGCAACGGTTTGCGTATCTGTTATACTGACCTTGTACCCGATCAGTATATCACGCCTTGATTTGGTACGCAACCCCTGCACCTTGACAACCACATCCCAACACCGGAGAGCAAATGCTCCAGGGACAGTATCGCCGGGACTTCGCTGGTTATGTGACAGCGAATGAGCGTACCGATGGAGCAGGGAGCGCGCCGGTGCGGGGCATCCAGATCACAAGGAGGTGAAGAGCGATCATCCACCGCAGCAAAAGGAAAACCGCCAAACTGCTGCAACAGTCTGGCGGCACGCCGCGTTTCGAAAAACACAGCTCCCATCTGTGTTCAGTCTAACAGAGAGCCTGCCGAAACGCAAGATTTTCTTCCTCTGAATTTCAAAACCATCAGGAGGTTCTCATGCCAATAAAAAAACTCGATACCATAGACGCCGATACCCTGCAAACCATTTCCTATGAACCGATCACTTTCCTCGTGGATGATCTGTTGCCCCAGGGACTGCACCTGCTGGCCGGTGCGCCGAAGATTGGAAAGTCCTGGCTGGCACTGTGGCTGTGTCTCCGGGTGGCGCAGGGTAAGTCTCTCTGGAACTTTCCCACGCACTCGTGCGAAGTCCTCTATCTCTGTCTGGAGGACAGCTTCCAGCGCATCCAGAGCCGGCTCTTCGATCTCACCGAGGACGCGCCCCCCACACTGTACTTCGCCGTCATGGCGGAACAGCTCCACAACGGACTGGTGGAACAGATCGAGCAGTTCCTCCAGGAGCACCCGGCCACCGGGCTTGTGGTCATCGACACCCTGCAGCGCATCCGGACCATGAGCAATGATGCAAATCCCTACGCCAACGACTACCGGGACATCGGTGTGCTCAAAGCACTGGCGGACCGGCACCGCATTGCTGTGCTGCTGATCCATCACCTGCGTAAGCTCAACGATGACGATCCCATGAACATGATCTCCGGTACCACGGGCCTCAGCGGCGGCACGGATTCCAACTTCGTGCTCCGCAAGAGCAAGCGGCGGGAGAACACCGCCACCCTCTACTGCACGGGCAGGGACATCGCCTATCGGGAGCTGTCTCTGGAGTTCAATAGCGGCACCCACATCTGGAATCTGCTGGCGGACGATGGTGAGCAGGCCAGTGACCCGCACGGGCGCATCCTGCCGCTCCTCTCCCCGCTGCTGCGGGAGCAGGCGGAGATCTGCGCCTCTGCCAAGGCGCTGCTGGAAAAGATCGACCCTGCCGGTCTGGAAGGCCTGACGCCCAACAGCTTCTCCCACCAGATCCGAAAAAGCGTTGACGCCCTAAGGCGAAGCGGCATTACCGTGTCCTTCCGAAAGAGCAACGGAGAGCGGCTCATCTGCCTGCGGAGGGCCGATGGTGTCGATGATCCCGCTACCGCAAAGAGCGTCCCCATCGACCCTGACGCCGATGCGCAACCGACTGAAGAGGGCACGGATAGGGCTGGGGCTAAGAATTCCTCCCATTTGGGAGGGCAAGCAGAGCCTTCGTCCGACTTTGTCGGACTTGGCGCCGCCGGAAACCGACGGATTCCGGGCGGAAGCCCGGACCCACTTTGAGAATGGAGGTGCTGCATGAAACAGAAAAAGGAAGTGCGGATCACGCTCCGGCTCACGCAGGAGCAGTATGACAGCATCGTGGCAAAAGCGGAAACGGCCCAGATGCCGGTGGGGACCTATGTGCGCGCGGCAGCTCTGCGGCACAGAGTGGTGGTAATCGACGGACTCAAAGAGATCACCCATGAGCTCAAAGGCATTGGGCGCAGCATCAACCAGCTGGTGGTGCTGTGCAACATGGGCAGGATCAAAGAAGTCCATCTGGAGGATGCATGGCAATCCCTCAGTCAGATCTATCTCAAACTGCGGGAGCTGGCGGAACAGGAGCGAACCTGATGGCAACTGTTACATTCATCAAATACCAGAAGCAGTCTGCCGGAGCGCTTCACGGTGTGGCGGGATATGTGTCCCAGAAGGAGAAAACCCAGCAGGAGAATGGCCAAAAGCTCATCAGCGGGCAGAACTGCACACCCCAACTGGCCGCTCAGGAGTTCCTTGCCACCCGGCAGATGCACCGGAAGGACAGCCCCGTCTGGTTCTATCACTACGTCCAGTCCTTTGCCCCGGACGAGAAGATCACCGGAGCGATGGCACACAGGCTGGCGAGGGAGTTCGCGGAGCAGGCGTGGCCGGACAGCGAGGTCCTCATCGCCACGCACACGGACGCTGAACACATCCACTCCCATTTCATTGTGAACGCGGTCTGCTATGCGTCCGGAAAGATGCTCCGCCAGGGGCCCAACACCTTGAACGGTCTGCGCGCACTTTCTGACGAGCTCTGCCTGAAACACGACCTTTCTATTTTGCCGAAGCAACAACAGAGGAAAGCAAACGGTATGAGTACCAGAGAATACCGCTCCGCCGCGAAAGGTGAGAGCTGGAAATTCCGCCTCATAAACACCATCGACCAGTGCATGCGGTACGCTTCCACCAGGGAGGAATTCATCTCTCTGATGGAGAGCGAGGGGTATCAGGTGCGCTGGACGAACAGCCGAAAGAATATCACCTACACCACGCCCGCAGGAATGAAGTGCCGGGACGATCGGCTCCACGATGAAAAGTACACCAAGGAGGTCATGGAATATGAATTCCGAATCCGGGCAGCGCTTGCCCATGGAGGAATTGAAGCGGAGGAACGCTCCGCAGCCGATACCAACCCAAACCTGTCTCAGCAAAGAGGAGTGGCAGGAGCTGTTCCGCCGGCTGGACGAGCTGGAGAGGCACACAGCAGCACACACAGCCCTTCTGCGGGAGGTTTCCAGCCGGAGGGAGCCGTGCCCCGCCCAGGCGCAGATGGAGGCACTGACGCGGGATGTGGCGGAGATACAGGCGCTGCTGCGACAGGCTGGGAAGAGGAAAGAGATCTCTATCTCTCCGCCCAGCCTGGGGACCGCGATGTCAGTCGTGGTATGGCTGGCCCTGATCCTGCTGGGCACCATGGTGGCCATGGTGGTCTTGCAGGTGATCTGGTCCGGCTTGGCCGCTCTCTGGAGCATGATCAAACTGCTGATCCCGTGAGGGACGCCACTACCATGCACCAGCATACGGACCGCAAGGTGCTGCTCCGGGAGCGGGAGCTGAAGATCGCCATGGGCCACAGAGAGGACGATCACGAAGACGAACTTACTTGGAAACAACGCATGTAATCTCTGCATGCCAACACAGCCCGGATCGGGCGGAAAGGAGCCTATGGGAAAGAGAACGACAAAACCCGAACTATCCAGTGTCATGTATTCCTATGTGGGGAACGATACACAATTTGACGCATTTTTGAAAATGCTGATCCACGACTACCTTGCCGCGGACAGTCCCTACACAAAACCAGCGGCGCAGATTGGTGGTTTGGTAGAATCGAATCGGGCCTGAACTCTTTTCATGGCTATTCACAGATGTCTGTGATATGTTCTGTTTGTAAAATCATTCCCATGAGAGAGGAGGTGCCGTAAGTGAAGGTCTGGCTCTACTATCGTCTCTCCAGAGATGAGGACAAGGAACTCAATTCCCTCAGCAACCAGCGGAATATTATCTACCACTACGCCGTTACCAATGGACACGAAGTCGTGGGTGAATCCTTCGATGACAACGTCAGCGGGATGCATTTCAACCGGGCGGGAATCGATCAAATCTGCGAGGCGGTGGAAGCCGGACAGATCGAGGCCATTGTGGTAAAAGACCTCTCCCGTCTGGGGCGGCACCGTACCCAGACCGCTCTGTTCATCGACTATCTGCGGGAACACAATGTCCGGGTGCTCTCCGCCACGGAAAATATCGACACCTTCAATGAGGCAGACGATCTCATCATTGGATTCAAAGGACTGGTCAATGACTTCTACGCCCGGGACGGCAGCCGGCGAGTCCGCACAGGATATCGTCAGAAGCAAAAAGAGGGCATTGTCATGATTCCGCCCTTTGGATACTTCAAGGATAAGAACACCAAACAGGTTGTCGTTGTGGAAAAAGCCGCTGAAACAGTCCGGATGATTTTCACAGCCTACATCGGCGGTCATGGCCTCAAGACGATCGCCAAAATGCTCAATGAGCAAAAGCGGAAAACCCCGGCACTGACGCAGCTGGGACTGCTGAATAAGCACACGCCCAATACCCAGGACGGCATCTTGAAAAGGTATCTCTGGGATGGGAGAATGGTGAGCCGCATTCTGCAAGATGAGAGTTATATCGGTACGCTGATCTGCCATAAAAGCGAGCGCAACAAGATCAACAAAACTTTCCGCTTCACCGAGCCTGAGGAGCAGTTCCGGCACGAGAACTTCTTCCCACCCATTGTCTCCCGAGAGATCTGGGAGCAGGCGCAGGTACTGCTGGCGGAACGAAAGGAGCGAAATGTCCGGGCCGGATCTAATCAGGGTATCCTGCGGTATGGAGGCCTCCTGCGCTGTGAGGACTGCGGCCGCTCCTTTGTGGGAAAACGCATCCATCTAAAAAGTGGAGAGCGGGTGGAGTACCACTGCGATACCTATCACAGGTATGGGAAGGAATACTGCTCCTCCCACACGGTTGATGAGCGTATCCTGGATGAACTCATCACCAAGGAGCTGATGCAAACCAAGGAAATGTATGAGGAAAACTTCCAGGCTATGGAGAAGCTGATTGACCAATGGCAGCCAAAGGCCAGTGCCGCCACCACGCAGATTAAAAAGCAGCAGGAACGAATTGCCATGCTGGAGGAAGAAATGGAGGCCATCTTGATGGAGCGGATTCGGGACAAAGCCAATGTCGAGCGCTATGACCGGATGATCCAGAAGCGGGAAGCAGAGATTGCAGCTGCCCGAAAGCAGATTGAAGAACTGCAGAATATCGAGGCAACTCTGCGCAGCCGGCAGGCCAAGCTGAAGCGAGATATCACTATGATGGATGACATCCTGAAAGAGGGGCATCTGACCGAAGCCCATCTGCGTCTGCTGGTGGATAAAATCTATGTCCACGAGGAAGATGGAAAACTCTCGCTGACCATCTGCCTGAAGGCTCCCTTCCGGGATCATCTGGATATCTACGAAAATGGGGAGCAAACAGACTGTTATCTCTCTCAAAACTACGACTTCGAGCGGCTGGGCCGCATCATTATGAGTGACTTCTGGGAAAACGGGGGAGAAGAATGAGAGTGTGGATTTATTCCAGGTTATCCAATGACGACGACTGCGAGATGAATTCCCTGCTGAATCAGCAGGAGATCTGCCGAGCCTTTGCGGAGCGGCAGGGGCACCAAATCATAGGATTATCCTCTGATGATAATGTTAGCGGTATGAATTTCAGCCGCCGTGGGCTAAATGAGCTCACGGCGGCTGTGGATACTGGCAGGCTGGACGCTGTCCTCGTCAAGGATCTCTCCCGTCTGGGGCGGCACAGGACGCAGACGGCCCTTTTCATCGACTACCTGCGGGAACGCGGTGTTCGGGTGATCTCTGTCACGGAAGGGCTGGACACCACCTCAGATGAGGATGATCTGGTCATCGGCGTCCGTGGCCTGATGAATGACTACTACGCCAAGGATATTGGAAAGAAGATCCGCACTGGTTACCGACAGAAGCAGCGAGCAGGCATTGTGATTACTCCTCCCTTTGGCTACTGGAAAGATCGCAACACCAACATGGTTAATTTCCACCCAGAGGCAGCAGAAACCGTACGGATGATCTATTCTCTGTACTTACATGGCTTTGGACAGAAGGAGATCGCCCGCAGGCTCAATGATTTGGGACGAAAGACCCCGGCGCAGCTACGGGCTGAACAATGCGGACGAGAAGTGCGGGCTGCGTATAAAACCAGAGATAATCGCTATCTCTGGACATATGCCAGTGTAAAAAATGTGCTTACCGAAGAGGCCTATACTGGTGTTCTTATCAACCATCGGTCCGAGACCCATGGTGGCAAGGCGAAGCGATTGGAGCAGGCGGAATGGTACCGCCATGAAAACTTCTTCCCGGTCATCGTGGAGCCGGATATATGGAAACTGGTTCAGCAACAGCTGAAAGGCCGGGCCCGGCCAGCCAACGGAAACCGCTCCAAGCACCGCTATGCCGGGCTGCTCCGGTGCCAGGAGTGCGGCAATGTCTTCGTCCCAATGATTCGGTATTGGAACAGCAAGCGGCGTGTGGAGTATGTCTGTAAGGGCTACCACCGGAGTGGAAAAAGCTATTGCAGCTCCCACCGTATCCACGAGGAAACGCTGGACGACATGGTGTGGGAGTATCTCACGGCGGTTCGGGATAGTCGTATTAAAGAGTGGGAGAAACTTGTAAAACTGCAAAAAATGTGGGCGTTGAGGAAACCGGTCCTCGACGCCCACATTTTGTCATTACAGGAGAAAGTGACGGAACTGGAGCAGGAAATAGATGGGATTGTGATGGAGAAGATGTCTGCTTCTATGCCAGTCCGGCCTATTTCTCCTCGCTTTCCATCAGAGAAATAGACCTCTTGCTGACATAGCCTGTATAACAATTCCCAGAGGACTCATCATGTATCTCAACCTCATAGTAATAGGGAGCGTCTCCTATCACCACAACTCTTTCCTTTAGTTCAATATGATACACTACCTGAGAAGAAGAGTGTGGCTCTTCATATATATTAGCTGAGGATAAAGCTTGCCCTATTGCAGACGAGGCTATATTGGCAATAATACTAATTAAAATTGGGAGAAACACATACACAAGTACCCATACAATAGATGGATGGGTCTGAGAAAGAATCTTCATTCGTTCTGCGAAACGCTGATCCCAATTTTTCCCCGAATGAAGAATTTCTTCTACCTCTCCTGCCACAAGTTCTTGTTCACCTTCGGACAGGATACCAGACTCATCCCTAAAATCTCTGGTATATTCTTCTGCCAGTGACGACAGTCTGGTTAGTTCCGCTATTCTTGCCTCAGTTAAAGGCTCGATTTGACACGGAATAACTTTTGACACAACACGAGACCATTCTTCAAGCCGCATGCTGAGCTGCGTCTGAAAGTCTTTTGGCATAAAAGAGTCGATAGTAGCCTGGTACTGCCTAAGGGCAGCCACCATTCCAGAAGTGTCGATCTTTTCTATAATTTCCTGGGTACGGTATAGAGCTGACATGGACTGACTATCAAACGCCTTACACATTCTATTGATGTTTTGGATTGCAGGTGAATCTAACACGGCAGAGAGATTTCTTGTCAATGCCGCATAATTCTGTTGTATATTCAGTAAAGGCTGGGTCATCGAATCTATCTGCCGCTGAATACGATTCCATGCTTCTAAGTATGGAGGGTCTTCATAAAATGCTGCCATAGTTTTCGACATATCCTAATCGCTCCTTGTAACCTACTACAGTGATAAAGTATATCATAGATACAGCATATTTACAAGCAAAGAATTCAATATATAGTATATATTTTACGAATACATGCTATATATTGTGCGATTGCCCGCTGCACCTTATTGTTACAGGATATGCAAAGTTATAATTTTATTTCTAAAAAGCTTCAGAGCAAGAATTTCCCATAGGAAATCTTGCTCTAAAGTTATGTGTTAGGACGTCAAAATCGGATATCGTTACCCTCATTTTCGCGCTATATTATATATAGACACGCCTGCATCAGCTTTCAACTAATAGTGATACTGATAATTCAACTCACACCAATTGTTATCAATAACTTAAACAACATCAATTCTATAATACCTAATAAATACCGATTAAAAGCCTTAAAAAGTGGTTATGGAGAAATACAGAGAATAACAGAGATAACAAAAAATGGGGGGTTCGTTCCCCTCTTTTCTTAAGTTTTACAAACTATTTTTTCACTTCCCTCATTCAGGACTCCAATCATATACCTCTGTTAATTGGAGATAGGGGATTCAAATCGCATAAGGTAGTTCACGGTTTGTCGCAGGTGGTAATCAATATGCTATAATGTAGAGGTATGGCAAGCAGAATATTAGACCCAGAAAGTGAACGATTGGAGTTCAAAAGTGCCAATCACGGACAATTGCCAGAGAATGCCTGGATGTCGATTAGCGCTTTTTCAAATACCGATGGCGGAAAGATTCTATTTGGTGTGAAAGATGACGGCGAAGAAACCGGCCTTTCAAGCAAAGAATTGGACTCTCTACAGAAGAATTTTGTTAGCTTGTGTAATACGGGCTTTAATCATAAAATTGTACCGATAATAAGTATTGAAGAGAATCATGTAGCTGTAATTATTGATCCACTTCCAGCCATTATGCGTCCACTTTATTCAAAGAGAAGAGGAGTCAGGGACGGTACCTATATTCGGGTAGGATCCACAAATATCAAGGCGACCGACGAAGATATTATGCGGTTTGCAGTAGCAGCACAAGGCGGAGCAGAAACTTTTACTTATGAAGTGGATTATCATGAGGTTTTGGACGATCGTAAAATCAAAGAATATATCGACTTACTGAATTCAAGAAATAATAACGTTTATCAACGTTTTTCTGAAGAAGAAATTTTACAGAAACAAAAGGTAGTCGTTGACGGAAAAGTTACGCTATTCGGGCTCTTGGCCTTCGGGAATAAATTGGCTCTAAAAGAAGTAGTCGCGCCGACAATGAATATTGCAGTAACTCAATATCCGGATATAGATAAAGTCGTTAGTGATGCCAGTCTCACCTATACAGATAGTCGAGAGTTTGACGGGTGTGTAATAGACCAGTTTGAAAGTGCCTTTTCGTTCATAAAGAGTAAGCTTCCGGTACGTGGAATGATTGGACCAGACGGTAAACGTCAGGATTATTTAGTTATCCCAGAGATCGCAATTCGTGAGGCGCTCGCCAACGCAATTGTCCATAGAGATTATGCTACGAATAGCTCACGCATACAAGTTGACATTTATGCGAATAGAATCGAGATAATCAATCCAGGCAGAAGTCTAATGCCAATAGACGAGCTTGAAAGTACCCAGTCAGTCACACGCAACCCATTAGTGATGAATTTCTTTAAGGAAAATGGATATACGGAGCAAAAGGCTCGCGGGATTAGGACTATCAAACAAACAATTCGCGAAGCTGGCCTTCAGGCTCCCATGTTCGAGAATATTTCTGGGCAATCCTTCAAAGCTACGCTTTTTACGTCTGCCTTTATTTCGGCGGACGACAAAGAGTGGCTCAAACGCTTCTGGGAATATAATCTAAAAGATCGTCAACTCAACTGTTTGGTTTACCTGCGGCATCATAATAAAGATGGCATTAACAATAGCACCTATCGTGAGCTGAACGGAATGAACTCTGTCGGTGATAATAAAATGGCAAATCGCGAATTGGTAGGTATGGTAAGCATGAAGATACTTAAAGCTGACGGCATTGGACGATATCGAAAATACTATCTATATTCCGCTGAATAATAGTTCTATCGGACAAAAATTCGATTCTATCGGACAAGCTTACGCTTACTTCACCCCTGTTAAAAAGTCTTTGACGAACGTTCTATCGGACATCCTATCGAATAGAACATAGCAACATAGAAAAATAATACCGCCCATTGGTGCAACCTCAACGAAACGGGATTATTATAGCAAAACGTTCCACCAGTTCTCGGTAGCGTCACAGTAAAATCGTACTAAAAGTAGGTCCAACCCCCTCCGGATGTACCAAAAAATAACCACACCGAAAGGTGTAGTTATTTTTTGATAATGGGGGAGGGAAAACCGGCTTGATGGGGCTGAATTCTCCCTGGGTTCCGAATTCTGATGTGGATTTATGAGAAGGAAACACCGCCTGGATTGGACAGGACAAAATCAACATCTCCGACGACGCGGAAATTTGGAATGTCCACCGGGAAAAACAGTTCTTTGGCTTGGCTGACTTCCATGGAGCCCCCGTCCCAAATCAGGGTGCCTTTGCCAGACTCTACAATCGCAATTTGGGGATATCCCGTGTGATAAAATGCTGCCTCACCGTGTACGGACAGCCTTGTGACGGAAAAATACTGTGTATGATCCGGCCCGATCAGAATGATTTCTTCACCCCATGGACCCTTGCGGAAACACGTTTTCTTGGAGGCCCATTTTTTCAGGTTGTCAGCATAGCTGCGCCCTTCGTAGATATATGCCCCGAGGAGGCGCCGATCAAACACGTCTTCCGGCACGTCGTCATCGCGAATGGTCTCTGCATAAAATGGCCGGGCCCCCAGGGTTAAATCGGACGGCTCCTGGACTTCGATCAATAGACAGCCTGCTCCGACTGCGTGCGGGCAGCCTCCTCCTACGAAGAAGGCGTCGCCTGGCTTGACAGGGATTTTGTGGCAGAGGTTTTCCAGGGCTGCGGTATCATCCTTGCGATAGTATTTTTCCCAGAGTTCGGGAGTGATCCCCTCCTTGAACCCCAGCAAAATGTATGCGGGTTCCCGGGTGTCCTCACGTGTGCTGATGATGTACCAGCTCTCCTCTTTCCCGAAATCACTGTTCCACATCTTCTTGGCCCAAGGCCGGGTGGGGTGGCATTGAAGGCGGTATTGCACCTGCGCATCCAGGAATTTCACCAGAACGCCTAAGCCCGTTCCGTATTGTGCGATATGTTTTTCCCCCAGAACTTCTTGAGGCGCCATGGCGATTGCCTGGAATAAATAGAGGACTTGGCCATCCGGCAAAATCACCTGGCTGCATCCCTTGTATGGCTGATCAGCAGGAGGCGCTTGAACGGTGTTGACGGCCCCGACCCAGCACTCAGATCCATCCGCACAATCTACTGCGGCGGGGTCTCCGCGAAATCTTCCAATTTCGCGGCCTCCTTTTCCACGGACATGGCTGGGAATGAGTTCCCATGGTTGATGAAACAGATCCATACGGCATGCCTCCTATATAACTTTTTATAACTGCATTATATACCAATATATAACACTTTTCAACTATAATTTAAAAAGATCAGGAGATTATCACGATTGCAAGAGACAGTACAGATATGTACATATTAAAAAGCAAAATTTCAAAATGAAATATTTTTCGCTGATTTTCAAAATTATATATGCAACAAAGCAGCGACCCTGACAGGAGCTCCCTGCGGGGAAAAAGAGTCTCATCTGTTTTCAGCACAACGGGCTTTCTAACAGATGAGACTCAAAAATTTAACATTCAATTGGTGCCGGAACGGGAATACCTCTTTTGCGTAGACAAAAATTCCTCCAGCCAGGCCCTTCGCTCCTGTTCCTCGTAACCATCTTTTGGAAAAAACACCTTTACGTGATGTTTCCCCATCTCTTCCATGACGTTTTGTGGAAGCTCTTCATCCGTAATCAAGACATCGATGTCGTTGGGACGGCCGAAAGTAAACGGCTGGACTTTTCCGATTTTGCCTTTATCCATCAGCATGATCACGCAGGAAGAGGCTTTTTCAATGACGCGTTTTTTCAAATGCGCTTCACTGAGATATCCGCTGGCGAATCCGTTTTCCAGGGAAAAACCAGATGTGGACAGCACCGCTACATCAACATTCATGCTGCCGAGCATGTCCTCTGCCTGAGGCCCTGAACAAGCCAGGGTCGTGCCGATCACCTGGCCGCCCAGTAAATTTACGTTGTATCCATTTCGCTGGGAGAGCTCTACCGCGATATTGGCTCCGCTGGTGATGATGGTAAAATGCCCGTCCGGCAGCCGTTTGGCCAACGAATACGTTGTGCTTCCGCCGTCCAGGTAGAGGGCGTGGTAGGAATTCAGCAATCCCACGGCAATCCTTGAAATCTCTTCTTTTTCGTAGACATTTTTTTTCAGCCGGTAGAAAAAGGACTGCTCCTGTTCTGTAAACTGGTTTCGGATTGCGGAAGCGCCTCCGCGGTAACGGCGGATGTAACCCAGTTCCTCTAATTTGGCCAAGTCACGCCATAGCGTCATGGGCGTATAGTCCGACACAAGCTCCTGCAGCTCCTTGATCTGCACGCTGCCCTTGCTCTCAATGAAATATAGAATTTTAGACTGTCTCTCATTCATACTCGTCTATCCCTTATTGCTTGGCCTTGATTAGAATTTTTAATCCGTTACATAATGAATTTCTGGCGGCTGGTTTTCCCGGATAAATGCCTGCAGCTGCGCGTAGGAACACATGCCCGTGTTGGCGCCCACGGCCTGTATCACCTGCGCTGACGCTGCTGTTGCGGTCAATACGCATTCCTCCGGAGAGCAGTTGCGCACAAGAGCGGTCAGGAACCCCGCGCAGAAGGCGTCTCCCGCGCCGGTGGTTTCTACCACGGGGACGTGATACGTTCCGCAGAAAAACGCCTTGTTCCCCGACTGGTAGAAGCTGCCCTCGGCGCCCAGCTTGATCGCCACGTGTTTAACGCCGCGGTCCAGGAAGAAAGCCGCGATATCCCTGGGGTCCTGGTATCCGCTGATGAGCTTGGCCTGGTCGATGCTGGGGAGGAAGTAGTCCAAATGGGGATAGCACGGGGAAATAATTTCATTCCACCGTCCGGTGAAATCATTTGTAACGTCCATAGACGTCAATACCCCGGCCTTTTGGGCGGCTTGAAACAATTCTGCGGCGCCCGCCCCGTCG
>OLGB01001723.1_pt1 | contig 25302 bp, 18 predicted proteins | sample 1605691 | NCBI WGS metagenome assembly OLGB01 (sample SAMEA3888925, study PRJEB22519) | human gut metagenome | biome: human gut; feature: human-associated habitat; material: faeces | place: Denmark | collected 2010 | reverse complement strand
GGCAGCGCAACTTTGACCGTCAGGTCATGAAGGGAGAGAAAGGCATCAAGATACTCGCTCCTGCGCCCTACAAGGCAAAGGAAGAGCGTGAAAAGATTGATCCTTCCACGCAGAAGCCGGTGCTGGATGCAGACGGAAAAACTGTCACGGAGACTGTGGAGGTTATGCGTCCCGCATTCAAGGTGGTGAGTGTCTTTGACATCTCCCAGACCGACGGCAAGGAGCTTCCTGACATCATTGTAGATGAGCTTTCCGGCAGCGTGGAGAACTACGCTGCCTTTTTTGAAGCTCTGAAACAGGAATCTCCCGTCCCGATTTCCTTTGAAGACATTCCCGGCGCCGCAAAGGGCTACTTTTCTCCGATAGAGAACCGGATCGCCATTCAGGAAGGCATGAGCGAAATCCAGACCATCAAGACGGCGATCCATGAAATTGCCCATGCGAAGCTCCACTCTATTGATCGTCCTGAGCCGGAACCCACATGGAAAATTGTCATGATCAGCGATGGCGGCACCAAACGGGACTTTCTCTCAGGCTTTGCCTCAGAGGCAGAAGCAAATGCGGCTGCTGAACACGAAGGATGGCGTTTCGTTGATGAAAACCGTTTTGAGTGGCGGCTTGAGGTTGAGGAAGATACCTCTGCCGCTCAGGATATGCGGAAGGATCGCCATACCAAAGAGGTTGAAGCTGAGAGCGTGGCCTACACAGTTTGCCAGCGGTACAGCATTGAGACTTCTGATTATTCCTTCGGCTATATCGCCGGTTGGTCCTCTGGAAAGGAGACCAAGGAGCTGAAAGGCTCACTGGAAACCATCCGCAAGGCCGCAGCCGAGATGATCGACAGCATTGACGCCAAGCTCAAGGTGCTGCTGGCTGAAAAATCTCAGGAACAAACTCAGGAGATACCTGAGCCGGTCAAAAAGGAAAAGCCGTCGTATCGCGATGTTCCAATCTATCGCGAGATGGCAAATTACGCATATGAAGCCGGTGAGTTGGATGCTTACCGCGCCTCCCTTGATGCAAATATGGCTTGCAAAGAAGCCATTGAAGCAGCGATCAGCGAGAACTATGTCGATTATAGACTTTCCACGAGAGTTGCAGTCGAAACGGTTCTTGAACAGTTTTCCGAAGAGCGCGTTCAGTATGTGTTGGCAAACACGGTTCAGCACAATCTCCATGATGGAAGGTATCACGCTGAGAACAAGGATTGGGCAGGAAAGATTTCTGTATGCGAGGAAAACAGCGAATCCTATATCGTCAGTCAGGTGCATCCGGGTTTGGTAAATCTATTTATCAATCAGTTCAAGGAATTGCTGTCTGAAATAACACAGGAACAGCATGATACCGTCTCTTCTCCTGAGCCTGAAAAGGCTGCTGCGCCGAAGCATCACCTCACCCCCGATGAAAAAGCTATCAAGGATGCTGTCATGGACACGCTCAAGGCTCGTATTGCTTATGCCAACGACGGCATGAGATCGACGGTTAAAGCCTCAGATCAGTCTCAAAGGATCATGGCTCGGAACGGGGTCAAGATTGAAGGCAATACGGTTACGCAGAACGGAGAGCCGCTGTTTGCCATCCACCGCCGTTATTCAGCCAAGAAAACGCAGGGCTGTTATCGGGAACTGACACCTACGCTTGAGTATATCCGGCAGGAGAAAAAGCAGGAAAAGCCCTCGATCCGTGATCAGCTCAAGGCTGCGGCCAAGTCTCAGCCGGAGAAGAAAGCTCCAGCCAAGGCCAAATCGCATGACATGGGATTGGAGTGATGCCCATGAAGTTTGAAGACATTGACCTGATTGCTGCCTTGCAGCAGATCACCGACATCCATACGGAGAACTACAAGGAGGACTTCGAGCTTGACCGGAAGCTCCTTCAAAAACTGGCGGTTTCCGATTCTGGCGAAGACAAGCGTCTTCTCTGGATGTCCCGTCCCAGCGGAACCTACCTTCTGCGGGAACGGGAGGTCTACATCGAAGACACCTTCGAGAATAAGACCTGGGAGTTTTACCATGATCAAACCAGCGATCCCATATTGGCTTATGCGCTTGAGATCACCGGGACGAGGGATGGTACAGTCATCGGGAATATGGTGGAGCTGGATTATGCAGCTCATGTTGAACGCATGAAGCAGCTCACCGTTGATGTCGATAGAGCAGCCGTGACCTTCAGCGATGACAGCACCTATTATCTCCCGTTCAAGTCTTTCCGGAGAGAAGCCGCCGAGCTGGAAGAGATACACGGGAAAATCCGTTCGGTTGGCTTCCTGCCGGAGAACGAACAGGAGCTTGCCATGATTCTGCGGCGGGAACGGTTCAAGGCAAGCTATCATGCGCAGCCCGGAAACATTGACGAGCATATCCATCAGCTCGCCGTCCGTCATGGGAAAGCTGAGGAAGTCTTGGCTGTACTGCCTCTTGCAGCGCAGACCGCCTACAACGAAGCCAAGGAGGCGCACCCGGATTCCATCGTCTGTTTTGCCCAGAACGGCTATTTCGAGATTTACGGAGAGGATGCCAAGAAAGCGGCTCCGATCCTTGGCTCAAAGCTGCTGATGAAGGAGCTTGAGGGCTGCGGCAAGGTTGCTGTGACCGGCTTTCGTCAGGAGCAGTGGGTAGCCAAGGCGAAAAAGCTGTGGGAACACGGAAATGATGTTTTCCTGACCCAGACCGGTGCAGACGGCAAGCAGGAAGTGGTAAAGGATCTCCGGGCTGAGGACTTCATCCCTGTTGGCATGGTCATGGGGATGGACGGAAAGACAGTTCGGGTTGAAAGCGTTGACTTCGCGGCAAATGATGTCCAGCTTACGGACATCACCGATCCGAAGATGCCCCAGACCATTCACGAGATGCCCGCTGTCGTTCGCATTTATGTGGAGGAAGCGCCCGCTGAAAACCTTTGGGCGGCACTTGACCGGAGAAAAGAGGCTGAAAAGCCGCAGCATTCCGTCCTTGCCAAGCTCAAGCAGTGCAAGTCAGATGCCGGAAAGGATGCTCCCAAATCGCAGCTCGATAAGAAAACAAAATCTAAAGAAATGGAGATTTGATATGCCTTTCAATGTGGAAGAAATCAATCTGATGTGCTGCTTCGACACTTCCAGCCGGGGCAAGCTCATCGCGGAGATGAAGAATCTCCCTCTGAACGAGCTGGACGAAGAGATGGAAGAGCTATTTTTCAGAACCGTCCAGAAGCTCGAAGCAATGTCTGACGCTGAGTTCGACGCGCTCTATATCGCGCCGGACAGCATGATGAATAACTGAAAGGAGGATGCCTATGCCTGTTATGGATGACAGTTTCCAAGCGTTTGTCACCAACCTCGGCAAGTACAACGAGGGGGAGCTGGTCGGTGAATGGGTAAAGTTCCCGACAACCGAGGAAGAGATGCAGAAGGTCTTTGAACGAATCGGGATCGGGTCGAAGGATGAGTTCGGCCATGTGTACGAGGAATGGTTTATCACCGATTATGAGTGTCCCATCTATGGGGTTCAGAAGCTGCTCGGTGAGTATGAAAGCCTCGATAAGCTGAACTACCTTGCCTCTCTGCTGGACGAGATGCCGAAGCATGATCTGGAAAAGTTCGTGGCAATCATGGAGAGCGGCTGCAATGAGGTCAGCGACATTGATGATCTCATCAATCTGGCCTATAATCTGGATCGCTACGACTTTTTCCCCGGTATCAAGGACTATGACGATCTTGGCCGTTTTTACTTTGAGGAAGGCGGCTACAATGAAGATAATCGGTTCGGCAGGTTCGTGGACTACATTGATTTTGAACAGTACGGTGAGGACTGTGCTGTCAATGAGAACGGCGCCATGACCGATGCCGGGTATATCCGAGAGACCGGTGGCAGTTGGAACCGCTTGTTTGACGGAACGCTGGATGACATTCCTGATGAATGCCGAATCACCGGTGGCGGCGAAGAGCTGGAAGACAACGGGAAAATCGTTGTCGTGGTTGTTGAGTCGGGAAAGGAACCGCACATTGAAGAGATCGATTCCGGTCTGGAGTCCCTGCAAGGCATGGTTGGCGGCTATATTCAGGCAATCTATCCATACGACGATCCGGTTGCCCTGATCTGCAACGAGGAAGGCAGGCTTGAAGGTCTGCCGCTGAACCGCGCTCTGCGTGACGAAGACGGTGACATCTACGACATTGTTTCCGGTACATTTCTTGTTGTCGGCCTGACCGAAGACAACTTCGGCTCTCTCTCCGGTGAGCTGGCAATCAAGTTCTCTCAGGAGTTCAAGCAGCCGGAGTCTTTTGCCAAGCTGGGAGACAAGATTGTCGTTATTCCCATGATCTCCGAGGAACAGCAGAAGCAGGAAGCCAAGGAACAGAAGGATTTTGAAGTAAACATGGACACTTCCGGTCTGGCTGTTTCCGGCCATGTGGGGACATGGCATACCATTGATCACAAGGAGGTTGACGGCCACACCTTTTTCCTGATGGAGCATGATACCTACGGCGATGAAGCCGCCTGTCTCATCGTAGATGAACACGGCAAGCTCTCTCTGAGCGATGTGTATAATGGCTTCGATGAACACACGGTTGATCTTCTCCGTCAGGAAGTCATGGCTGTTGACCGGATGCCGGATCCTTCTATTTCAGCAGCGGAGATGAAGGAATACGGCTACGCATGGGGCGGGATGCTTCCCATGCGGGAAGAGGCCGCTGCCGAAGTTATGAAGACCTGTTCTGTTTACCGCCTGTATGCCGACAACTCCGAAGGACTGGTAGTGGACGCCAAGGAAATCCGTGACCATGCTGCTAAGGGCGGAATCTTCGGCGTGGAGAAGGTCGAGTGGAAAGCTGCGCTGGAACGCGAGAACTATCTGAAAGCGGCTGAAATGTCCACCGAGGATGATTACGGCATGATTGACGGTATTATCAACAACGGTCCGAAGGAGACAGAAGCCAAAGCTCCTGAAAAGACATCCATCATGGACAGGCTCAAGGCTGCGAAGTCCGAGCCGCATGAGGATAAGCCCAAGCCCCACAAGGAGCGGAAACCGGAGCATGACCTATGAGCAAAAGCCAGAAGTGGAAGCTCGAATGGGCATTCTTTCTTGATACGGACGGGAGACGCAAGTACAACGATGTCTGCCGTCGGTGTGTGCATGACTGCAAGCAGAGTTATCGGGTGACTATCGTCAGTTGCCCCGCCTACAAGTCGAAGCGTTCCAGAGTAGACTGATAACTGCTTTTTGTGTCGTGATAAGTGTTGAAAACCAGGTTTTTTCGCTCTGTAAGCGGCGCTGCAAAACGCCCCCGTATGTTTTCCTATCCATACTGACAATCTCATAAATGTCGGAATAAAGGTCGATTTTGCACCATCATTTGAAGCCCCTTAAATAAGCCAAGAGCCTCAGTCGATGCCCGTTTGGGGTCGACTGAGGCTCTTTTTTATTTCATCACCTTTTCGAGCAATGTTTGGTAGCTGTCCACCACATCATACACCACATTTCCGTTGCTGATCGCTTTGAAATGCTCTCTTGCGCAGTGAATTTTCGATTCCTCAATCAGCCGGAGCTGCATAGAAGACATAGAGCCTTTTGTTTCGGCAACAAAGTAGATGTGTTTGACGGTGCCTTCATAGAAGGCAATCGCCCAGTCAGGGTTATAATGACCGACTGGTGTTGCGATATAGAAGCTGTCCGGCAGTTTTACATAGACGGCAACATCCGTATTTGTATCAAGGTCGGTCGCAAAGTCACGCTCGTTTGTGGAATCGTACACAATATGGTCGTATAGATGCCGCTGCGCTTTCATTGCGTTTGTTCCAAGCTTGCCTTTAATGGTCGGTTCGGTGAAGATGTCCGTATCGTAACGTTCATCCAACACATTGTAAGTGATATGCTGAATGATGGCAGTTGCTTTTTCATCATTGATCAGCGCCGCAGTCTTGATGATAAACTCTTCCGGGTTGAACTTAAACTGCTCAAAAACAGCTTTTTCCATTCCGGTCAAAATCTCTACAACTGCTTTTCTGGTCAATCCAGTTTCAACAACCAGTTTTCCAACCAAGTCATACTTTACGCTGCTGTTGGTTCGGATTTGCTTGCTGCTGTCATAGGTGGAGGACTTGGATTTTGAGAATGCGCTTCCGTCAAGCAGAGCATCCTTCGACTCAATCTCATCCATCGCTCCGGTTTCTACCTTGAAATAAATCTTTGAGACATGAAGATTCCGGTTGATAGACGCAATCGCTTTTTCTACCAGCTCATCGGTGTCAAAATCAACCACATACACAGATTTCGGACTGATTCGTTTCCAAAGCTCCTTGAACTCCGGCATGGCAAGCTTATCCGGATCGACCTGCAGCTCCACATTCTTATCGCGGGCGTTCTCCGGCTGCATAGCGCGGCTGTCATAGACGGAATCAAGGATTTTGATTACAGAATCGCGGCTGTCTGCCACTTCCTCGGCAACCTGAATCGTACCGTTTGCCTTGTCAGTATAATACTTATCGGTCAGTGCGCCCTTCTTATCAATGTAGCCGTTGACAATGAGATCAAAGTGGATTGCCTGGGCAGTCTCGCCGTCCACGACCTGCTCATTGCCTCTTGCATCCACGATGACCTTGCCCTTAAATAGATCAGCGGTAACAGCAACGGGCCGTCCGGCAACTGCGTCGGCAAGCTCAGTCTGCAAGCCCTTTGCAAAGCTATCGTAGCTTTCGCTGGCGATGACGGTCAGAACATTGATGGAATGCACATCGTTTCCGAGAACATTGGCATCCATGCGCTCACCGTCCTGATTGACGCAAAGACGCAGACCGCGCCCGACTTCCTGCCGCTTGCGAACCTCGCTGCTGCTCTGTTTCAGCGTGCAAATCTGGAACACGTTCGGGTTATCCCAGCCTTCGCGCAAAGCGGAGTGTGAGAAGATGAAGCGCACCGGAGACCTCTTCGGATCACGGTCAAGAAGCAGTTCCTTGTTCTTCATGATCAGGTCATAGGCGTCAATATCGTCCGATGTGCCCTCCTTTTTGTCGGAAAGCTTACTGTCGGTCATCTTGCCCTTCTTGTCCACAGAGAAATAACCGGCGTGGGTGTCGTGGGCAGAGATGGCGTCCAGATACCGTATGTAGTCCTCATCACCAAATTCCCGCTGCATGGAGACGATGATGTCGTTATATTCTTCTTCAAACATATCGGCGTAGATGCCGTTGAACGGATGTCCCGCCTCGTCGTACTGCTTGTATTTTGCCACTTCGTCAATGAAAAACAGGGACAAAACCTTGATTCCCTTATGGAAGAGCTGACGTTCCCGTTCGATATGAGAGAGAATCGTTTCACGGATCTGAATGCGCCGGAGCTGATCTTCGCTGACCTTGCCGATCACATCACCGGCAAAGATTTTGATGCCGTTCAGGAACTCCACAGAATTGTCCCGTCCATCAATGGCTTTCACCACAAAGCCAACCTTGTACTCGTCCAGATTGCCGGAGTTGTCGTATAGGTTGTAGCCGATTCCAACAGTGGCAGTCTTTTTGCGCAGCCCTTTTGCGCCCTTAAAATCGAATTGAATAGTTGCTGTCGGGTCTGCTTTGGAGAGGTTGATGCTTTCCAGATAGACAAATCCCTCCGTTGCCGTGCTTCCGGATTCTGTGATGCCCTTGACGGCGATTTTCTTGACCAACCGCTTGTTGTATGCTTCCATCGCGTCAAGGCGATAGACCATGTTATAGATACTGTCCGATTTGTGGGTTGCGGAATAGCGCAGGGTCATCAGCGGGCAGAACTCTTTCAGTCGTTCCTTTGTTTGCTTTCCTTCGACAGACTGCGGCTCGTCAATAATAAGGATAGGGTTTGTTTTCGCTATAATATCAATCGGGCGGCGGGAGCGAAACTCGTCGAGCTTCATGTAAATGCGCCGCGCATCCTTGCCTTTCGCGTTGAACGCCTGAGAGTTGATAATCATGACATTGATGGAGCTGTCCGACGCAAAACGGTCAATCTCGGTGAGCTGGGCGGAGTTATAGATGAAGAAGCGGATTTTCTTGCCGTACTCCTCGGCAAAATGCTCCTGCGTCACCTGAAAGGACTTGTAAACGCCCTCACGAATTGCAATGCTCGGCACAACCACGATGAACTTGCTCCAACCGTAGTGTTTGTTCAGCTCATACATGGTCTTGATGTAGGTATAGGTCTTGCCGACACCGGTTTCCATCTCAATTGTGAGATTATAGCGGCCCTCCAGTTTCTCGGACGGCTTGATCTGATTCGTGCGCTGAACCTTTTGCAGATGCTCAAGGATCAGCTTGTCGGAAAGCTCCGGCACAATGCGTTCGTTGCGCCAGCCGGTGAAGTCTTCTTCATCGGTGAGTGTTTGCTGACCGTAGCCTCTGTCCATCATGTAAGAGGGCGTGAGGTAAGGTTGTCCGGCGAAGACGTCAACGACCGCTTTTGCCGCATCTGCTTGAAATTTTTGGTGTTTGAATTGGAGTTTCACCTGTATTCGGAATGCAGAATTCGGAATGCGGAATAGTGCATTCGAAATCAAGCATTCTGTCCCCCTTTCTGATTCTTTGTGATAGATACGAGCAGTTTAATAAGTTCCTCGTTATCTGCATATATACTGGTGAATTGTTCTTCGGAAATATAGCCGCTTTCGTGAAGCAGTTCAAGCCAATATGCAGTTTCATCCGCTTCACCCAAAGAAATATTCATCTTGGAATAAAACATCGGTGTTGTTTGACCTCTGGTCGCTTCACGTGCATTTGCTCCTATGCTTGTTCCGCTGCGCAATATCTGTTTTGATAATATGTATTCGTGCTTCTCGTCACATAAATACTTATATAGTTTAACGATTCTCAGTGCAAATGCCTTGCTTTTATCGAGTATTGGGTTGCCCATAGCGTTCTTCTCTCCTAATTCCGCATTCCACATTCCGCATTCAAATAACTCTCACGCGCTTGGTGATATCGTTGGCATCCTCCGGCATATAGAGCTTGAAAATCTCGAACACGTTGATTTTCTCAGGGCTGGAGGCAAAGCCGGAATCCCGGAAGACGGCACGAAGCGGCTTACGTTTGGCGATTTCCTTGACCACGCTTTCGGGAATGTTGGCGTCAAAGCAGGCGATAAGGTCGCCGTCGTTGTAGGTGTGAACGGTGCAGCCATCGATTTTCTCGGACTTGTACGGCAAGGAAAGCGGCAAACCCCATTCAATCAGACAGCCAAACAGCAGGTCGAGGTCGGTGCGGTCATCCTTGATGTTGGATTCCAGACCGGCAAGCATATTCTGATCGTAATCATCCGGCGCATAGTAAACGTCCTTCATGTTGGTGTCATCCAGCTTGAGAACGCGGAAGCCGACGTCAAGGGCTTCTGGATGGAAACGATAATAGTCTTTCGGGTTTTCTGCTAAAAAAGTTTCATATTTCGTTTCTCCGGTCATTTTGTCTTTATATGTGTACCCCTTTTGCGTTAACTGCCCGGAGCTTCTTAGTGAGTCATAACCGGTCATAACAGCTTGATCATCAGAATTCTGTGATTGTACCATTGCGGCAAAATCATCCTTATGAACAACATCAATTTCGGACTTGATCTTGTCTCCGGCGCGGCGGATGCGTTCCTTGCCGATTTCGCAGATGGTTTTGTAGCCTGCTTTATAGGCTTCGCTCTTTTCGTCGCAGGGTTCAGGAAGCTGCACCATAATAAACTTGCGGTGTCCGCCGTCTTCGGCGTTAAGCTGCATGACGGCGTGGGCGGTGGTGGCTGAGCCGGAGAAGAAGTCGAGTATGATGTCGTCGCTATTTGTATGTATGCTAATCAAAAACTTAACAAGAGAGGATGGTTTGGGGAAAGAAAACACTTTCCCTTCAAAAAGGTCTGTTATTTCCTTGGTTCCGTCTTGCGACATACCTATATCCTCAGATAGCTTTGTGCTTACAGCAACTCTTCCAAACTTGTCGCCCGCTTTCTTCATATCATCTTCTTTCCAATATCGCAATACAGGTTTTTGTATATTGAGAAAATCGTAATCTCCAGGAAAAACTATGCGATTAACAGCGTAATATGTTTTGAATGTTTCTTCGGTAATGGCCCACGTCCTATTAGAGTTGGCTGGGTATTTATCACCTGTTTTTGGATTCACAATTGTGAAAAAACTGTTTGGCCGTTCACTTGCCGTAGTCTGCTTTGTAAGATCATGCACACGCCAAGGCCTACCGGGAAAATCAGGGGTCTCGTAATACTTTCTTTCTTTTCCAGCTACGCTGGCGATAAAGCTATTAGATTTTGCATAACAAATAATCCATTCATAATCTTGTGATACGCCAAATGGAACATCAGATTTTGCCGTCCTTTTTCTCCAAGGAAAAGTTGCAACATAATTGACTGCCCCAAGCACATCATCACATATTTTTTTAAGGTTTTCTACTTCATTATCATCAATACTGATAAAAATAGCCCCATCGTCCGTCAGCAAATTCCTCGCCAGCATCAGCCGTGAATAAATCATGCTGCACCAGTCGGAATGAAATCGCCCGTTGGTGTCGGTATTCTTGAACAGGCGGTTATCGTCCTCGTCGTACATTCCCATCTGCTCGTTTTCTTCTTCCTGCGAGCGCATGAAATCATCGGCATAGATGAAGTCGTTGCCGGTGTTGTACGGCGGGTCTATAAAGACGCTATCTTTGATACAAACAGAAAAAGCCTTCTCCGGCACATAAGTGCTGAAAAAGGCTTGAAATAAAGGGCTTTCGAGGTTCCGCTGTGTTTTACAGCAGAGCTTCGGAAGCCCTTTTTCTGTTTATTCGATTGTTGCTGGCCGGTTCTGTGGCCTTTGAAACTTACCCCTCAAAACCGGCTGTCGGAGGAATAATTAAAAAGTGTGGAATAATTAAAAGGTTCAGTAGCCTCTATATTTCCTTGCGCTTCTTTGAATCAGTTCGTGTATTTCCTCGACATCGATGACACTCATCATCGTATTCTGATCATCTACAAATCTGCGAGCACCACGGGTGACATGTCCAGTTGTTACGAGAATCGCTTTGTTTATTTGGTCAGCCGACTGGACGCCATATAGAGAACGAACGATATTTACGCCCACAGAGTTCTGGCGTCCGTAGCGTTTACACTCGATATAGAAAACGACCGGCTTTCCCATCTCATACTTTGTTGCGATTATATCACGGCCACCATCTCTGGTTTGTTGTGTCAACTTTGTTTCAAAGCCTTCATCTTGAAGCACCCGTTCGATAACCGCCTCAAACTCTCTGGGAGAAATGTCGTAGATCAACTCACGATTCTGGGCGATGTCCATGATGATTTGCTCCACCCGTGTAAATGCAGGGTATGCATCATCGAGGTCAAAATCATCTTGGCTATATATGACTCCCATGTGCGGCTCTTCCTCAAACCGCCCGCCAGTTATTTCACTATCTTCATAGTTGAATGCACCTATTGGGTACTCGTAGCCAGATATTCTGAAGGAGATTTCATTATCGCATTGATCACATTTAATGTATCCCTCGTGACGGAATTCGATTTCTTCACCCATCCTATTATCGCCACGATCATATACATAGGACTCAAAATCAAAATCCTCTTTGTGTATTCCAGTGACTTTTCCGCACCTACTACAGCGGATAAAAACATCTTCTAAGAGTTCCATCATATGCTTATCCCCGCATCTCAGTTGGCGTTATTCTTCAAAATCTCAAAGGCATGTTTTATCTTTGCCGCCATTAGCTTTCTCCGCTCGATCAGGAAATCCTCATATGACATGTTTTCCCAGCCGTGCGGAAGAGCATTCTCTTCTTCCATCCTCTGGATTTCTTCAGGGCTACGGCCAGCACAAACGACCGGATAATAAATCGAAGGAGCTTCATCGAGTATCTCCATATTATCTTTCCAATCGATGAAGGCATAGTTAGCCATCTGGTTGATCTTGGCATCGTTGTATCCCAGCATCTTCAGATAAGCCTTCGGGAACAGGTGATGCTTCTCCAGCGACTTTCTCTTGCCGTCGGTACCGGGCTCGAACAACTTGCTGACGAGCAGATTGCTCTTTGAGAACAGGATTTTTGCATTTAGAATGTTCAAGGCCGCTACATAGGCATTCCACGCATTGTTGCCTCGACCTGATACTGCCAGACCCTCAGAACCAATAAGGGTAATGTCGAAATAGTCATTTGTAAGCCGCTCCTCAACCCTCGACAGAATGAACCGTTTGTATTCTTCCAACGACGTGAGCTCCTTGATAGAGTTCAGGTGGTTTTCAACCGTGGATTCAAACGATCCAGTATAAAGCGACACCAGAGACGCATAGAAGAACCATAGCGAGGTCAGATGCATGTTTTCGTTATACGACGCATTGAACCTATACTTGGCGATGAGGTAGAACGCATAGGTGTAGTAAATTGCGTTTCCCGAAAGAATCAGATCTCCGGACAAATAACCGGCATTCATGATGGACTTCAAGAACTCGTGCCAGTTATGGACATTGAGGACATCCGGAAGTTTGGCCTTGAGTACATCAAAACGCTGATCCCGGAGGGCAATATCAACCGCACCTTTTTTATCAAAGTCAGCTCCACGAAGCAGTTTATACCCATATTTCAAACGAGCTCTATCAAATGCATAAGCCATGACCACACGGATGACATCCTGCGCTGTAACCTCGGTAAGCTGATTGTACGATGTGATCTTGTCTTTGGATGGGTATGTTGACTCCATGCTGAACTGCTCGATCTCTTTTCGGCCCTCATCCCAATAGAGCGAGAGGAGCGTCAGAATAAAGTCATTCTGCTTCAAAGCAACACCGCCGGAATTGACACGAACAAAGATTTCTGAAACATCCTCTTCCTCGGCGTTGGCCTTGATATCAAATACCGGAAGCGTGTGTTGTTTCAAATTTGAAAGCGCAGTGATGTTTTCGGAAATCAGATCTTGTTCCTCGTCGCTCAGCGTTTCACCTTTGGAGGACCGATATTCATCCAGCCTCTTGGTAAAGTTGATGATCAGCTTTGTAATATTCGATGTAGTGAACACTTCGCTGATGTTGTAGATCCATTCAGGGTCTTTTTTCGTCGCCTGATAACCAACCTCGAACTTATTCTTCACCGGGCAGTAGGAAATCACGATAGACTTCTCGTCGTATTTTGAATTGATGACCTTTTTCCCTTTCATAACGGCATAAAGGGAGGTCAGTCTCTGCTGGCCATCAATGATTACCTGCTTCGGAGATTCATAGTTGTGGGTGTCTGTTCCGATGGTTTTCTTCTTCTCAAGCGTAGGACACTCCCACAGCATCAAATAACCGATGGGATACCCGCACATCATGGAATCGAACAAATCACGCACCTTTGAATCCTTCCAGATAAACGGCCTCTGAAGTTCCGGAAGGCCAAGTTCTCCTGTATCGATCTTTTCGATCAACTGATTGACTGTTAAAGTTGTGTTGCTAAATATCTGTTGCATTCACCGTTCCTCCTGCTTAATCTACGAATAAGTCCGGATATCGTGTAGTCTATCTTACTTTTACACATTACCGCTTTCAGCTATAAACAGCTCCGGCATGTTGTATCGTACACTCGACGCCTCTGTTCGAGCGTTAGTATTTGAGCATTCAAGCAATGCCGTGCTCAGATGCCATTTTCCATCCGGCCCTTCGATAATAAACTCATCCTTGTTGTTCCGGATATATGTGGATACCTCACGAGAGAATCCGTTCCGCTGAAGAAGGATTGTTATTGGATTCGTCGTTCCGTATTCTACAAATTCGTACCAGTTGTTATCAAACTCCTTCAGCTGATGGACCGTCTTATACTCATTCGAGAAGCGAAGGAAGTAGTTTGAAATGCTGAACAGCACAATGTTATCAATGACCTCCAAGGTGTCGGCAAATACGATATTGCGGTGCCGGAGTCCATCGTCGTAGTATTCTTTCTGGCCTCGGTTCACCCAGAAGTTATCAGGGTGCTGTTGCCGGTACTCCAGTGCCTTTTTCATGATATTGCTAAGGCCGGTACCTTCCATCCATTGAATAAGAACAACCGCATACCAACGCAGAAGCGTCGGCTTTCCGAGCGTGGATGCCTCATACTTTCCCCATTTGAAGATTCGACTCAGCTTTTCAAGGAAAGCCAAAACGTCGTCATAATTGAACTTGCCATCTACACGGTCAGGGTATTTCAGGCCCATTGCGATAGCGGCACGTAGGTTTTTCGTCTGATCCACCGAGGTGTTGATATCATCATCCGGTTCTGTGAACGGATCAGTAAAGGCTTCTCGTATTTTCGCTTCATCCTTGGGTGTCAGCAGATTAGAGAACTCACGCCTTACAAGGCTGTCGTTGTCCTGCATAATATCCCTTAAAAGAATGAGGGCAAACTTACGCATCATTACATAGGCTTCCTCTGACTGTGCGTCATTTCTTTTTACAAGTTCAATATTGCCCTGTAGTAGTGCCTCAACGACATATTTCTTTTCAGCGTTTGTTAGGCTCTTCGGTCCAGCCTCGATAGAAAGCGTTTGCTTCGGGACCTCTTTCTTCAAAAGGTCCACATAGTCTTCCTGTTTCAGCTTTTCACCCTGCGAGACGAAGAATACATTCCCGTAAAGGTTGAAACGGATGCGTCCGACACGTCCTATCAGATTTCGGAAGTCAACCGGCGTCATAACCTTTCGGAAAATCTTGTTATCGGTAATGAACAGATTATCCGCTGGGAGATTGACACCTTCAAGTAAGGTGCTGGTACAGAACATAGTCGTGATTTTGCCACGACGGAACATGTCCTCGATACGCATTCTGATGGCAGCTGGTAGGTATCCAATATGATATGCGACGCCTTTTTTTATAATCTGAGCCAAATAGTAGTCGCCGTGTACTTCATTCGTGATATCCCTTGCCAGTGCATTCAGGTCATTATCCTGAATTTCCGAAAGCTGATCTGCAAAAGCAAGCGCATTTTCAATCGCCTTATTTCTACCGTTGCAATATACTATGGTCTGCTGCTTTCGCTCAAAGGGAAGATCCCGGTTTATTCTTTCAAACATCAGAAGGAACGAAACCAGAGAAGCATTTCTGTCTTTGATCTCCGCAAGGTAATCCAACTCACCGGTATGGTCGTTATATACGCTGACTGTGAAATTATTGAGGTCGATGCTGAACTTAATCTGGGCCACCGGTGAAAAAGTGGAACGAAGGTGGCTATCGTCACCGTCAGTTTCGATGTCTGTCAGCAGCTTTAGATATACCTCTGGATTTGGAATATTGGGTGAGGCAAAGACGAAGTGCGGCTTCTTCTTCCTTCTGAGAAGCATATCCACGGTTTTATAGTAGAACGGCCCACGGCTATTTTTTCCGGACAGTTTGTGCGCTTCATCGATGAATAGATAGTCGATTTGCAAATCCGGTTTGCTGATGAGCAGATATAACAGTCGTTCCGGAGTCAGCACAAGTATGAAGTTATGCTTGCCCTCCAAAGCGATATCCCCGGCGGCGGTGACCACCTTATAATTGTGCTCCGACAAAAGGTTCTTAAGGTCCTCGTCAATGACCTGCTTGTAGATCTCATTGATCAGTGCCTTTGTTGGGACAATCAGGGCGAAGTTCATTTTTACCCCACGCTGTATCTGGTCCTTGATGTACATTCTCATGAGGAAGGACTTACCCATAGATGTCGGACCGGAATAGCTGAAGTGATCATCCGAGAGATGATCGTAAGCATTTTTCTGTGCGCCGAAGAACCGAAGTTCCGGTGCTGCAGGAATTGTCAAATAATCATTCTGGTATTCAGCGAAGAAACGCTCTAATGCGGTCGTGCCGTAGAAGTCGCTCTCGATTATCTTCCTTGCTTGATAATTCCCGGTGTTCGCAAACACTGATCCGGCATAAAACCTTACATCGGGATTGTCCGGGTATAGAGAATACAGCAGGATGATTATCTCCTGCGCCCACATTTTATGCTTGTCCCGATTAACCGCATGTGTTGATTTGGACAGTAGGTCGGCAAACCGTAATGCCGACACTACATCAACCTCTCTCATTTGCCGTTTTTCCGTGAGGTTAAACTTGGTGATGGCATAGTTATAAAGGATGTTGTCGTAGAGTTCATTCAGGAAGGGATTGTTGTCAATGTCCCCGAAAATGGCATCGCCAAGGTTCTGCAGTGTTTGATTGCTCAAGGTCTGCCACCCCCATTCATCACACGATCCATGATCTGGGCTTTCTCAACATCCGCATCATTGAGCGGCAGGATGTAGAAATAGAATGAGTGCATATCCAGACCAAGCGCATTGATTTTACCCGCAATATACGAGGCGTGATTTCTAATGTCCGTGTCCATTTTCTGGGTCAGCGCACGTCTGAAATCGACTCCGCTGTAATTAGCAGCCTTGAGGCCCAGATTATACGCAAGGAATACTCCATAGGCAGTATCGCATGGAACTTTCGGACCCTTGCTCGGAACGAGCAAATCCTTAATTCTTTGAATGGTATCCTGATCAAACGACTTGCTGAAAACCGTGTTTTCTGCAAGGGTACGTTCCTGTGTGCTTTGCTTTTCGATCTCCACAATGGCGTCGAAGGCAGAGTCCACAGCTTTTTTCATATCACCCACAATGCTGGAGGTTCCAAATACCATGTGGTAGTACGGCATACCAAAGGTCTGCTCCAACGAGAGAAGATGAATCCCGTCACATTTGCTATCAAATTGCTTTGCGCCGGTTTGGAGTTCTACTTTGCTCAAGATTTTAGGTGCTCCAAGAACCTGCTCCAAGAAAACATACAGCAGGATTTCACCGAGATCATTACCGGTACCCTTTTTACCCGGTGCGCCGTTGCGCTTCATAATTTCAATGGCATCCAGACCAACGCTAAACACATCATCTTCAATTCGATAATTTTCAATCTGGGCACGAGAGAACACATACTGACCGATGTTCTTCCTCAGAAACACTTCAAGCTGATCGGAGGAGAATGCATTGTTATTGACGTTGAGGTGAAAAAGGCGCAGTTGTTCCGGGTTTTTAAGACCAAGGGTCTCTGTATGGGACACCTCGGTAAAAACCTCGTCGAACTTTCCTCCACTTAAAGTCTTGTCAAAAGAATCACTCATTGCATTCTCCACCTTGTTACAGATTACTCTTCATCCTTTTTATCGCCATACGGAGACGGGTCTTCAGCGACCATCAGCGTTTCCTGCGTCGGAAAATCGTACACGGGTGATTTCTGCTCCGGACCCGGCATAATATACTCCTTGCCTTCCGGATTGTAAGTCAGATTGAACACCAGATCCGACAACCACTTCTTAAAGGATGGATTATCCTGAAACTGTTTGAACAGTTCCATATTATCTGCCATGATCGAAAAGATAACCTGCTGAAGAGCACGTTCACTCTCCAAACGGGCACTCTGTTCATCGGAATTACGCATGGCGTTCTGATACTTCTTATCTCTGGATACCATCGCAGGTATTTCGAGAATCTGCCGCTGGACATTGTCGGCGTCATTCCAGTTGATGTTGCCAAACATATCGTTGAAGTCAGAAATAATCCGAGAAAGCAGATCCATTTCCGGTTCCACAATATGGCCAGTCTTTCCGGCAGGAACAGGCGCAATTTCAGCATCCTGATCTTCCAAGCGGATGGAGATCATTTCACGTGCCTCATTGCGGTAGCTCGAAAGGTCAATGGTGCTCAAGATGCCTTCTGACAGGTCGTCTTCACGAGGCGACGGCAGCTTAGGAATCAGCAGATTCAGGAAGATTGAGAGTTTTTCCCATTCCACGTTTCCATAAGGTAGAATGGCTCCAAGGAAGCCGTATGTACGCACAAAGGACTTTGCAGCGCTCTTGAATTTAATCTGATCGTCTATTTCGAGCTGCTTATATACCGCCGTACAAGCATCCAGTGTTGGATCGAGGCGATCTCGCTCTGCACCGTTCAGGAACAGGTCAACAAGCCTTTCCACATCGTCGTTGCTGTAGACCTGATAGTCTTCCATGACGGTGATTAAGTCATACAGCTTGTTCGGGTCGGTTTCTCCGGAGAGAATTGTGGTCCGGTAATACTTTGAGAAGGACTCCTCAATCACAGATGTCTTATTGGCAAAGTCCAGCACAAAGGTGTCATCCTTGCCGGGATAAGCACGATTCAGGCGAGACAGCGTTTGCACGGCACCGATGTCGTAGAGAGGCTTGTCCACATACATCGTGTGAAGCAGCGGCTCGTCGAATCCGGTCTGGAACATGTCCGCAACAATGAGAATGCGGTACGGGTCCTTCTTGAAGGTCTTTGGAATCAGCGCATCAGAGAAGCCGTTCATGGCAGCTGACGTAAGTGCCGGTTCCTGACCTTTGTATTTGTGCTCACCTGAGAAAGCGACGATGGCCTTGTACGGGCTCCGTCTGTCTGCGAGGCACTTGCTGATAGCGTAGTAATACTCAATGCAACGAGGAATGCTGGCTGTAACGACCATAGCACGAGCCTGACCACCGATCTTTTTCTTGGCAATAACCTGCTCGTGGAAGTGATCAACCATCATAGCTGCTTTCTTTGCAATTGTGACCTCGTTGCTTTCAACAAAGGAGCGCAGCTTCTTCTGAGCTCTTTTCTTGTCGAACATGGGATCGTCATCAACAGTTTTCATTAGCTTATAGTAGCTGTCGATAGGCGTATAATACTTCAGCACATCCAGAATGAAGCCCTCCTGAATGGCCTGTTTCATGGTATAAACATGGAACGGACGATGCTTTATCTCGCCATCCTCTTCATAAGCAACACCGAAGGTTTCCTCGGTCTTGTTCTTCGGAGTGGCGGTGAAAGCGAAGTAGCTGGCCGTTGTCAGGAGTTTGCGGCCTTCCATCATGGCATTGATCTTATCCTCATTGTCCATGTCATCTTCAGAGGCGAGGCCGGAAAGGGCCAAGTTCATCTTGGCCGAGTTACGACCGCTCTGGCCGGAATGAGCCTCGTCTATGATAACGGCGAACTTATGAGTTTTATGTTCTTGTCCGATTTCAGTAACGATATACGGGAACTTCTCGACAGTCGTCACAATGATGCGTTTTCCGTCCTGAATGGCTTTTCGGAGATCGCCCGAATGTTCTGCCCACACCACAGTGTTCTTCACCTGCATAAACTGCTTGATGGTGTTGCGGATCTGCTTATCGAGGATACGGCGGTCCGTTACAACAAGGACGGAGTCAATCAGCGGACGGCCATTCTGTTCAATGCCGATCAGCTGATGCGCCAGCCATGCGATGGAGTTTGATTTGCCGCTTCCTGCACTGTGCTGGATCAGGTAACGTTTACCGACACCATTGGCACGGACATCGGCCAGCAGCTTTTCAACCACATCTAACTGATGATAACGAGGGAATATCTGTTTGACAGACTTCTTCTTTGTATCCTCGTCAACTTCCTCAACAACTTGTGCGTAGTTCTCGATTATGCGTGAGAGCTTGGCCTTTGTAAGAATGTCCTTCCAAAGATAATCCGTCATCAGGCCGTTCGGATTCGGAGGATTCCCGGCTCCGTCGTTATAGCCCTTATTGAACGGCAGAAACCAGCTGTCCTTACCGGCCAGCTTTGTGCAAAACTTGATTGTCGCATCATCCACAGCAAAATGGACCATGCAGCGTTTGAAGGAGAACAGGATGTCACGAGGATCACGGTCGTCTTTATACTGCTGGACAGCGTATTCCGTATTCTGCTTTGTGAGCTGGTTCTTCAGCTCCATCGTAATAACCGGAAGGCCGTTGATGAAAATACAGAGATCCAGTGCCAACTTCCCAGCGTCCTGAGAGTATCGGAGCTGCCGGGTCACGCTGAAGATGTTCTTCTCGTACATTTCCTTCTGCTTCTGGTTATTCTCGGTCGGTGTGAGGTAGAACATGATCAGATCCGCCGGATAAACCTTAATGCCGTTACGCAAAACATCGATAATGCCACGTTTGGCCAGCTCTCCCTGCAAACGGTTCAGAAACTGACGCTTTTTGGTGTCAGACTTAAATACGCCCAGCTTGTCCATCTCATCCGGCTGCGTTTCAGACAGGAAGCGGAAAAGGCGTGTCTCATCCAGAGCGTACTCCTTGCTATAGTCGTCGTTGGTGCCTTGCTCATATCCGTTCTGTTCAACAAGCCACTTTACGATTAAGGCCTCCAGCCCTTCTTCTCTGGTATTGGTAAAAGCCATAATCATTCCTCCTGTTCTTCGGTATCGTCCGAATCGTCATCGCTATCCGAATCAGCATCGGCATCCTCATCCACAAACTCGTATTCTGGGATTTCGACATCACGGACATCGATTTTGCCTGTTACAACGTCAGATATCAAAGTCGTTTTTAATTCTTCAAGTCGACGAATATCATCGTGCAAGGTGGATATTTCTTCATCCATTTTGTGGCAGAAATCATCGAGATATCCCGCTATTTGCACCTGTTTATTAAACGGAGGTACAGGAACAACAATATCTCTAAATTGTGGAGAATATGTTCTCCATCGCATTGCCATGATTCCTTTACCGGCACGATAACATTGCCCAGAAAAACGCTTTGTCCTAAACAAATAGTGATAATATCTGCTATACACACCCTTGCGAGGCTTGTAGATATCGTATGCCGGACTTGTTACACCATTATAGGCACAACGGCCTATCGCTCCCATCCAGCAAAGAATGATGTTGACAATAATATCATCCTCATATACTTTTTTATATCCTTCAGCCGTTGTTGCTCTGTTACCTGTTGTATATTCAACATCAGTGTTTTGAACAACTCCGAGCTTTGTGTATAGTGATATTAGATTCACTTCACTTAAAGGGAGATGGTTTCTTTCATCCCTCAAATCGAACAAGAACTTAATTCGCCTTGTTTCCCAATCTTCTGGAACACGAGAAAACCAGTCAACACCGCTATGTTTGTAAGTCTGTTGACCAATCCCGTGAAGTACTATCTCGTCGATTATTTTGAGCTTTATTTCTTCGAGCAACTTAATCTGTGCTTTTCTTCCATTGATTAGCGAATTAATGCTGGACACTTTCCAATCAAGGAAACTAACAATTTGTTCCTGCTCCTCGATTGGAGGCACAACAACACCGATATTCAAAAGATCACTCGACGAAAGCGTTTGCCGAACTCCCGCACCGAGGCCATTAAAGATATTCTTTAGCCACATCGAGTAATACTGCAGATAAAAATACCTGACGCTCAGCTTCGACCGTGCAGCTAATCGAATATAGGCAGAGCTCATGATTCCTCGCTCTGGAACAATTCCAACCCTACTTGTTGAGATGTTTTCAAGATCAATAAGTTTGAATACGAGATCATCTTTCTCAAATATCTGGTATGTTGAATAATCGTTTGGCGACAATCCAATCGGTTGTTCCTTGTTGTTTCGAATTACTCCTTTAAGTGTAAGTGAAAGAACATTTGCCTCTTTGTTCCCTACGTTCTTTTCTTTCGGGGATACAAACAGTCTCTTTCCTCGATATTCCTGCCAATGGGCTGGCATAACTGGTGTCCATGGAATGGATGTGTCGACATAAGACCCGTATTCTCTCATAAAACACCCTCCGTGATTCGTTTAATCATTCCTTCAAGATTCTGTTCTATAGTGCTTAGTTCAGACACAATTACATCCATATCACGCAGCTCTACTGGCTTGTAAAAATACTTTGCAAAACTGATCTCATAACCCACTTGAGTCTTTTTATCGTCTATCCATGCATCTGGGGCATAAATCAATACTTCATTTTCCAAGTATTTATCAATGCCGCCTTCATAGGTAAACGGCACATTTTCTGTGTCACGCAGATCGACATCCGCTTCTCCATCGACAGGCTTTGCAGTCGGGTCTTTCTTGGTTATATAAGGACGAATCTTTTTTAAGATGCCAGATTTGAGCTTCGTAGCTTTCGCAAACGCCTCCCAATCATCAGTCGGCGTACTCATAGGCACAGAAGCAAGAGCCGCCCTAACGGATGCCAACTCATCAGCTTTCTTAAACAAATCAGCAGGGATTTCTCTGTCGGGATAAACTCTTAAACGTAGAGGCCGCTCAACCGTAATGCTCCAATATGCGAACTCTTCATTATCAAAGATCATACTAATATCGCTTTCCTCCATATCGAGGAAGATGCGGACTATTTCCTTGCGAATCTCTGGGGTGAACTCACAGTTCTTTTTACCCATATTATGCTTTAACGGACTTTTCATCTTTGTGGCATCGATTAGCTGTATTTTCCCTTTTCGTCGTGCTTCCTTTTTGTTGGAAAGAATCCAGATAAATGTTCCAATTCCAGTGTTGTAAAACATATTATCCGGCAGGGCAATAATTGCCTCGACAAGATCGTTCTCAATCATATAACGTCGGGCATTGCTTTCACCGCTTCCGGCATCGCCCGTGAAGATGGACGAACCATTGTGCACCTCTGCAATGCGACTTCCAAGTGGAGAATCTTTCTTCATCTTGGAGATATTATTTAGAAGGAATAGAAGCTGGCCATCACTGGTACGAGGAATCATAGCCATTTCCTCGCCGCCTTCGAGGTAAGTATTGAAGCGGGTATCAAGAATCTCTTTTTTACCACCCATCTTCTCGGCGTCGGTTTTCCAGCTCTTGCCGTATGGAGGATTAGAAAGCATAAAGTCGAACTGGCGGGAGGAATGCTGATCCAAAGAAAGTGTGGAGCCAAAGCCGATGTGCTCTGCCTGATCACCGTCGCCCTTCAGGAGCATGTCGGCAGTGCAAATCGCATAGGTTTCCGGGTTAATCTCCTGACCAAAGAGATGGATAGATACATCCTTGCCACGTCTATGGGCAAGTGTAAGAAGACGTTCCTGAGCAACGGTAAGCATACCGCCGGTTCCACAAGCCCCATCGTAGCAGGAGTATGTAGCGTCTTGAATCTGGTCCGCAATGGGAATGAAAACGAGGTCAGCCATAAGCTCAACAACATCACGAGGCGTCCAGTGTTCACCAGCCTCTTCGTTGTTTTCTTCGTTGAAGCGACGGATCAGCTCCTCGAAGATGGTACCCATGCCGTGGTTATCCAGTCCCGGATGACGCATGATGGTTTTGGCCTCGTCTTTCCATACCGGATTCGGGCTCAGGTTAATATCGGAGGACACAAATTTCTCAATGACGGCACCAAGGATATCGGCATCCACCATCGTGTCGATCTGATTGCGAAATTTGAACTTATCCAGAATAACCTGCACATTCGGTGAGAAACCATCCAAATAAGCGATGAAGTCTGCCTTGAGGGTCTGCTTCTTTGCACGACTGGTAAGGTCACGTAGACGGAAAGGCGAAGCATTACAAAACGCCTGTCCTGCAGCATTGCAGAGGGCTGGCCACTGATTATCAATCTTTGCGGCATCAAGCCGTTTTTTCATTTCGAGGACCGCATCCTTGCTGTCCTCCAGCAAAGCGTCCAAACGACGGATAACCGTCATAGGGAGAATAACATCACGATATTTACCACGGACATAAACGTCACGAAGGCAGTCATCCGCAATCCCCCAGATAAAGCTAACTATTGAATTATGCACCTGATTGTCCATACAGATTATCTTCTCTTGACTCTGATTTCGGCACTAAGCCATTATGATCGTACCAAATGTACTGTCCCCAAAAACGGACTCATTCGGTCTTATCTTCCTTATCATCAACTTTGTCGTCAGCGGCACCGCCGGAACGAATCCAATCGTCCACCTCTGACAGCTTGAATTTCCACAGCTTACCCACTTTATAGGCTGGCATATTTCTTTTAGCGATCCACTGCAAAATGGTTTCTCTGCCAACGCCAAGGTACGCTTGGACTTCTTTCAATGTTGACCATTTTTCAATGTTCTCGTTACCCAATTTAGTTACCTCCAGATCTCTTAAATGTCTTGTTCTCTACTACAATCGTTACATTGAATGGGCTTGAATAGTTCGGGTAGCACTCTTTATTATTTTTATCAACCATAACCCATTGACTTTCAAAAATGTCCTCATCGCCACGGGCATCGAATTCGACCGACACAACAGCTCGTCCATTTGGAGCCGTATCCGGTATGTCAATTGACTGCTGCATGGCACAAGGAGTGATAGAATCCTCGTTTATGCAGATAAGCATTCGGTCCGTCCATGCGACCTTGCCGGAGTTAAGCAATTTCCATGTGTGGGTGAAGTGCTCGTAAAAATCAACCACATGTCGCCGGTCGGCAGGTGCCGTTTCAATCCAGAAAGCATCTCCATCATAGAGCGGCTTATGGAATGACGGCTCGTCCGTTTCGGGCTGCGACAAATACTGCTGATAGTTCGTTGCTACGATATCAGCATCGGAATCCGGCTCGTGTATGATTATCTGAAGCTGATCAGCGAGGGCTTTTGTCAAAGCCGAAGCATTTATATCTGCGTCCGTTGGGATCGTGAAGTAGTTCATCACGGTTCTGACGGACGCTTTTTTTATATGCTCCGACAGGTACTTCGCAAGACCGGTAGTATTTATCGGATTTGGAAAAGAGCTTCTGTGGTTCCTCGAAAGGAGCTTGCCGCCATTGAACAGTTTTGCCCCGTAATTTGAGTTGCTATAGGCACCTTTCTTTGTAAAGGAGTAGCTACTGCCTGCAGCTTTAAAGACGTCAATTACAAACGCATCTTGATTTGGTACGCCTTCTGTAGAGTTGTATATACCCCTGCAAAAATGAGCGAAATCTATGCAAATCACTCCTTTCGGAAAAAGTCCTATCAAAAGTCCTGAAAGTCCTTTTTTCATGGTCCTTGCGCTTATAGGAAGTCCTTTTTCATCTCGGTATCTTATTAGTGGATGGCGGAGATGAAAGAGATTGAGCTGTCAGCCTGCGGACCTTGATATTTTATTATATCACACCCAAGTCCAAAAATCAATAGCATTGGGCAATAACAGGCACAAACCGACACAAACTCACTTTCAAGCAATCGCCATTCAACAGAAGCCGCCTCTCAGCTCGTTCACCGGCCATGAACGATCCGGAGCTGAGTGGTCGGCAGCATCAACAGCCTACTATCCGGATTAGGAAGCTGAACCTGACAAGGAGGGACAAGCAGTGACAAAGCGTGAACGTAACAACTGGATCGTGAACATTGAAAACACCGCTGCTGCCATCGAGTCTCAGTTGGGCTCAGCAGTAGTTGAATCTGTTTTCAAACGCTACGGCGCACACGGCACTTGGGGCCTTAACCCAAGCGACCTGCCTGAAATTTTCAGCGAACTGTACGCCATCGAAGTGGATCTCGACTAAAAACTGTCCTGAGCAAGACAGAAAACTGCTCACCGTCAGGGACTGCACCGACTGATCACCGGTGGCTCAACGGTTC
>OLGB01001709.1_pt1 | contig 25416 bp, 27 predicted proteins | sample 1605691 | NCBI WGS metagenome assembly OLGB01 (sample SAMEA3888925, study PRJEB22519) | human gut metagenome | biome: human gut; feature: human-associated habitat; material: faeces | place: Denmark | collected 2010 | reverse complement strand
AACGGCTGGCATCTGACCGCCATCTACAACACGCACTCCAACGCCGACCACATCGGCGGCAACCAGTACCTGCAAAACCAGACCGGCTGCAGGGTCTATGCCCCCGGTATCGAGTGCGATTTCACGCGCCACCCGCTGCTCGAGCCCGCGTTTCTCTACGGCGGCTATCCGCCGAAGGACCTGCGGCATAAGTTTCTCATGGCGAAGCCGAGCGACGCGCAGGAGCTGACTGCGGCGTGCCTGCCGGAGGGGTTCGGGCTGCTGCCGCTGCCGGGGCATTTTTTCGACATGGTGGGCTTTCGCACGCCGGACGACGTGGTGTATCTGGCCGACTGCCTGTCGAGCCGCGAGACGCTGGAAAAGTATCAGATCGGCTTTCTTTACGACGTCGCAGCGTACCTGAACACGCTCGAGACGGTCAAGACGCTCCGCGCGCGTGCATTCGTGCCGGCGCACGCCGCCGTGACGGAGGACATCGTGCCTCTGGCGCAGTACAACATCGACAAGGTGCTCGAGATCGCAGACATCATCACCGAGCTCTGCCGCACCCCGCAGACGTTCGAATCCGTGCTGCAGCAGCTGTTCCGGCGCTTTGACCTCGTGATGGATTTTGAGCAGTACGCGCTCGTCGGCAGTACGGTGCGCTCCTACCTCGCGTGGGGGAAGGACACCGGCCGGCTGCAGGTCATCTTTGACGATCACCGCCTGCTCTGGCAGCAGGCATGAAGTACAATAAAAAAGTCTCCGCATCTGGTTGGATGCGGAGACTTTTTTCATTCCAGAAGCCCGTACTTTTCTTTCACACGCGCAAGCTTGCTCAGGAGCGGCTTGTACAGCACGAACAAAAACACCGCCGTGCTGCACGCATGAATGAGGTTAAAAACGACCCCGGATGCGCACGTTGCAAGCCAGAGCTGCCACGAAGGCGCGGCATTATACATGAGCATGCTCGCCGTGTCGAGCAGCACGCCGTAGAGCACGAACACCGACAAAAAGCCGTAGATCAGCAGCGGCACAAGGCGCACCCTGCGCCCCGAAAACAGCACGCCGCCGACAAAGCCCACGAGCCCGAAGCCGAGCATCTGCCACGGTGTCCACGGTCCCTGACCGAAGAAAAAGTTCGAGATCAGTCCCGCCGCCGCGCCGGTGACGAAGCCCGCCTCCGGCGTGAAGGCCACCGCCGTGAGGATCACGATCGCGCACACGGGCTTACACTGCGGCAGCCAGTAAAACGCCGCGCGCCCGGCCACGGCCAGTGCCGTCATCGTCGAGAGCAGCACAAGCTCGCGCGCCTGCGGTCTGCGTCCTTCAAAGCGCAGCACAAACGGCACGAACATCAGCCCCACGAGCAGCAGCGACGTGAGGTAGTATTTGCGCTCGTCCCACACGCACACGAACACCGCCATCAGCGCCGGGATCGCCAGAAGCAGGATCGCCAGCGCGGCCCATGTGCGGCGCGTCAGTCTGCGAGACATTGCACGACCTCCTCGCACAGCACCGCGCCGGGTGCAGCGGTGCGCGCGATGCGTGCCGCCGCCGTGGTGTAAAAATAATTGCCGGAGAAAAACGCGCGCGGGTCGTTTTCCGTCACGACCTCGCCGCGAAAGAGCAGACCGCAGCGGTCGGCATACTGCGCGCAAAACTCTACATCGTGGCTCACGATGCACACAGCCGTGCCCTGCGCGCAGAGGGTACGCAGCAGCGCACCGAACTCCGCCTTGAACGCGCCGTCCATGCCCTTGGTCGGCTCGTCAAGCAGCAGCACGCGCGGCTGCATGAGCAGCACCTTCGCCAGCGCGGCACGCTGCTGCTCGCCGCCCGAGAGATCAAACGGGTGCCGCTCGAGCAGCGGCACGAGCGCCATCTGCCGCACGACCGTGTCCACCAGCGCGGCATCCCTGCCGAGCGACGCGAGATCGGCGCGCACCGTGTCCGCCGCGAAGAGCGTGCGCGGGTCCTGCGGCACGGCGGCGATGCCGTCGCGCAGGGGCTGGAGCGCGCGCTGCTTTTTCCCGTCCAGATACACGCTGCCGCGATACAGCCGCAGCTGCCCCGCAAGCACGCCGAGCGCCGTCGTCTTGCCGCTGCCGTTGCTGCCGGTGAGCGCATAGAGCTCGCCCGGGCGCAGTGCGAGTGAAAAACCGCGCAGCACGTCCGGTGCGTTCTGCGCGTAGCGAAGCCAGCCGTCGCGCACGCGCAGCACCGGGGGCGTGTCCATGGGCACAGGCGACGCGTCCGGCATCGGGCGCGGAGAAAAGCGCTGGAGATATGCCCGCCCCTCGCGCACGGTGAGCGGCAGGTGCTCCGGTGCGCCGAGTGCGGCGGCGATGCGCGCCGCCGTAGGCATGGCAGAAAAGATCGCATGACCACGCACCGCGGCCGCCGCCTCCTGCGGCGCGCCGGATGCAAGCAATCGCCCCTGCTCGAGCACGATGAGATGATCCGCCAGCGGCACGGCCTCCTCCAGCCGCTGCTCGGACAGCAGGATCGTGAGACCGAGCTCCTCGTTGAGCTTGCGCAGCGTGTGCAAAAACGTGCTCGCCGCGATGGGGTCGAGCTGGCTCGTCGGCTCGTCCAGAATGAGCACATCCGGCCGCATGACCACGACGGAGGCGAGGTTGAGCATCTGCTTTTGCCCGCCGGAGAGCGTCTGCACGTCGCGCTCGAACCAGTCGGCAATGCCGAAATAGCTCGCCATCTCGGCGACGCGCAGCCGCATGGCCGTTTCGTCGCAGCCGAGGCTCTCGAGCCCGAAAGCGAGCTCGTGAAACACCTTGTCCGTCACGATCTGATCGTCCGGATGCTGGAGCACGAAGCCGATGCGCCGCGCCTGCTCGGCAAACGGGATGTCTTTTAAAAGCGCATCCCCGAAGCGCACCGTGCCGCCGGTCTCGCCATGCGGCGTAAGGCAGGTCTTGAGCTGGCGCAGGAGGGTCGACTTGCCGCTGCCGCTCTCGCCGCAGAGCACCGTGACCGCGCCCTCGGGGATCGTGAGCGTGAGATCGTCGAGCGCCGGGCGCGTCTGCCCCGGATAGGAAAATGTCAGATGTTCGAGCGCAAACGACGCCATGTCAGCGCCTCCTTTCCATCGAGCAGCAGCGGCAAAAAGCACAGCAGCGCAAAGCACGCCGCGCACACCGCGCCGAGCGCGCCGGCGCTGCCGATGTGCATCGACGGGTAGTAGCGCACATACAGCGCGCCGCGGCCGATGCCCACGCACACGCCCGCAAGCGCGAGCGCAAGCACAGCGCTGAGCACGCCGTCGCGCCGGGTGAAGCGGTAGTTGCCGAAATACGTTCTTCTGCCGGCGCCGTAGCCCCGGCTCTTCATGGAGTCCGCCGCCGTGATGCCGCTCTCGAGCGCCCACGAGACGGTGACGGACAGCACACGCGCGCCGCTGCGCAGCCGCTGCCACGCACTGCCCTCACGCGTGCCGCAGCCGAGCGACGCCTGCGCCGCGGCGACGGCGCGCATATGCGCAGTGAACTTCGGCACGAAGCGCAGCGCCATGCTCAGCAGCAGGGACACGCTCGGCAGCACGCTGCCGAACACGTACAGATATTTATCCGCCGTCATGACGGCGTTGCAGCACTGAAACCACAAAATCACGGCCGCGAACATCGCCGCCGCAGCCGCGCCGTAGCACAGGGCCTCGCGCGTGACGGGGTTGCCGTTGGGCAGATAAAACAGCATCGTCACGCCCGCGTGGTTGAACAGTGCATTGAGCGCCGCCATCAGCACCAGAAACGGCACGAGCCGGCCGAGTGTCCGCCACAGGCTGCGCCAGCCGCGCAGCTGCGCGCAGTAGCCCAGCGCGCCCAGCAGGCTCAGCGCCAGAAACACCGGGTGCAGCACGAACATCGTCAGCAGCAGCACCGCCGCAAAATAGCAAAAGGTCAGCGCCGGATGCAGCGCCGAAAAAGAATCAGTCATGGTTCTCCTTGCCGGGCGCCGACGTCGCGCCCAAGATCACAGGTATAGCTCCAGACGACGGTGTCGCCGTCGTGCAGCGTGCAGCTGCTGCAGCCATAGTCCGGCCAGACGCCGTTGACACTGTACATCCATCCGGAGAGGTTGCCGCAGTCGAATTCGTAGAGGTTGCCGATGCCCTCGATGTAGGCGCTGTTGTACGCAGGCGTCCAGTTCGACTCCATGTGGATCCCCTGCGCCCTGCAGACACGCTGCAGCACGTCAAACACCGTGTCCCCCTCAGAAAAGGCGACCGCTGTCTCCGGCAGGAGCACGCCGTCGGCCGGGATAAGCTCTGTCTTGCCGGGGCTCAGATCGTCCATGTGCGCGAGCACCGTGCCGCATTCGATCGTCACCGTGCAGTGCAGATCACCGGTGTCATTTTGCGTCCGGCCGCCGCAGGCCGTGCACAGCAACAGCAGCAGGCACAGCAGCAGCCCGAGCGCGCGCCGCTTACCCACGGCGCACCGTCCCGCCGGCGACCGTGAGCGTGGCCGCTGCCGAGGCGAGGCTCTCGGTCTCGTCCGCGGCGGCAAGCACCGCGTCCGTCACCGTCAGCGCCGACTCCGTCACACCGTCGGCCAGCCGAAAGTGCAGGCGCACGAGCACGCTGCCGGTCGATGTGGCCAGCGCAGCCCCCTCCTCCGGCAGACACAGCGCACGCGCGCTGCCGGTCTCGTTTGCGCGCGCGGGATCGCTCTCCCACGCCGGGAGGCTTCCCATCACGAGCGGGATGTCCCCGTCGTCCGTGCCGAGAAAGGTCAGCTGCGCCGGGTCGAAGGCCACGGCGATGCTCGCCGCTCCGTAATGTCCGCCGTCCGGAAGACCGGTCAGCTCCACATCGACTGTGCACACACCGTCGGCATCCGCCGGCGTGCACACGAGCGTCAGCGTGGGGTCAACATCCGCGTCGCTCTTTTGCCGCAGCGCGATGCACAGCACCACGATCGCCGCGACAAGCAGGACGCTGAGCGCAATGGCAAGATTCTTTTTTGTCCGGAAAGACTTCATGTTTCGTCCTCCTGCGCTGCGGGCAGCGCCGTATCGTACACAAAGCTGTCGGCCACCGCGCGCACATCCTGCGCGTCCACGCGGCCGTTGAGATCCGTATCCATCGCCAGCAGCACGTTCGCCGCCGGAGTCGTCTCCCCGGCGCAGGCCGTGCGGATGGCCAGCGCATCCTGCGCGTTGATGACACCGTCACCGTTGACATCGCCGACGGTGAGCACGGCAGATTTTCCGTTTGCCACGGTGTAGCTTGCCGGGTCGTTGAGCGCGTCATCCGTCACGTCCGGCGCGAAGAGCCACACCCACGTCGGCGTGCCGCTGCGCTCGGACAATACGGGGCTGTAGAGCAGCTGCGTCCCGTCGGAAAACGTGACGGTGCTGTCCGCCGACGCATCCGGCGGGCACACTGCGACCGTGCGGTATCCCGCCGGGATGAGGCCGCTGCCGTCCGCCGTGCAGAGCACGCGCGCGATCGACGTGCCGGGGTCGTCGGGCGTCTTGACCGTGGGCGTGTCCGTCTCCTGATAGAGGCTGCTCTGCCCACGGCGCAGACGCGACACGGCCACAAGCGCATACACCGCCTGCTCGGTGGCAAGGCTGTTCACGCTGCCGGAGGCCGTGTGGCGAAAGGCGGCCGCATCCGCATCATAAAACGTCAGCAGCGCATCGACCGCCGAGCCGCCGTCCTTGACAAAGCGGCTGTCCGTGTCCGGATCGATGCCCAGCGCCGTGCACGCGACGATGACCTGCGCGGCGCTCTCGGCGTTCACAACGCCGGATGAAGCGAAGTCCCCGTCGCCGGTCTGCATCGCCGAGAGCACATCCAGACCGCGCGTCACGGCCGCCGCGACCGCCGCCTCGGAGCAGTAGGCCGCCAGCGCCTGCAGCGCCATGGCCGTCATGTCCGGGTCGGCAGCAGAGCCGCCGAACGCCCAGCCGCCGCCGGAGCACTCGGCGCTCAGGATCGCATCCACGCACTGGCGGCGCACCGCGCTGCCGGGCAGGTAATTGCGGCTGTCGAGCGCGAGCAGCGCGAAGATGGGCCCGTTGATGCCCTGATTGCTCACCCATGCAAAATCCGCATACGGCGCGGTCAAATCGCACCCGCCGACCTGCGCCGCGTCGCGCCCGATGGCGGACAGGGCGAGGATGACGCGCGAATTGTCCGTGGACTTGTAGGCGTTGAGCGCGCCCTCGCGCCCGGATGCCGCCGTCAGCTCCGGCGCTTTGGCCGCGAGGTCTGCGTAATAGCGCGCAAAATAGTCGCTGTCCGCGGTGTAATAGCCGCCGCGCGCGAGACCGAGCACCGTCCACTCATCGCCATAGCCCGGAGACGGGACGGCGGAAGCCTGCCGTGCCAGCGCAGCCGAGAGCACCGGCTGCACATCCGCAGCCTGCGCCGGCGGGACCGGCAGCACCGCGCAGATGAGCACCAGCGCCAGGAGCAGCGCCAAAGATCGTTTGTCTGCTTTCATCGTTTGCCTCCTAAGGGGATATTGAAAACGCGCAGCGCACTGCGCGCGCCTGCTTTGAAATCACGCATCATTATAACAGCCGCCCACTGCAAAATCAACGCTCTGCGACATTTCCCACACCGGGAAACGCCGCTTTTTTCCGCCCGCTTTCCCCCGGCGGCTTTTGCGCATTTTCCCGCGCGCGGCGTGATACGATAGTGCCATGGACGTCATCTATCTCGATCGCCTGTTCGGGCTCAATCTGCTCCTCGACTACTGTCTTGTGCTCGCGTCCGCGCGCGTGTGCGGCGTGGTGCTGCGCCGCGCTCGGTATCTGCTCGCAGCGGTCACGGGGGCGCTGTACGCAGCGCTCATGGTGCTGCCCGGGTGCGGCTGGCTCGGCAGCAGCGCGATGAAGCTCGCGCTCGGCGCGGCCATGGCGCTCATCGCCTTCGGCGGCGAGGCACACTGGGCGCGGTGCGCGGTGGTGTTTTTCGCGGTGTCTGCCGCATTCGGCGGCGCGGTGTATGCAGCGAGCATGCTCGCGGGCGTGTCGCCGGGCAGCGGCGCACTCGTGACGGTGTCCGGCCGGGTGCTGGTGCTGTCATTTGCCGTGTGCTATGCGGCCGCATCGGCGGTGTTCCGGCGGCGGGCAAAGACCGCCGCGCGCGAAGTGCGCACCGTGACGGTCACACTCGCCGGACGCAGTACGACCGTCCGTGCTCTGCGCGACAGCGGCAACGACCTGCATGACCCGGTGTCCGGTCTGCCGGCGGCCGTGGTCGAGCGCGCGGCGGTGCTGCCGCTGTTTCCGGCGCTGCACGCGCTGCCGGACGACGCGGTGCAGACGCTGACGGTGCTCGGCGCGCTGCCGGAATGCAGTGGACGGGTCGTGCTGCTGCCGTACCGCGCGGTGGGCGTGACGGGTGCGCTGCTGCCGGCGTTCCGACCGGACAGCGTGATGATCGACGGCGCGCCGGAGCCGATGCTGCTGGCCCTGAGCGCGCAGGCACTCACATCCGACGGGGCATTTTCCATGGTGCTGCCGCCAAAAAGCTGAGGAGGGGTTTTCGTGCCAAGACTACTGGAAAGACTGCACACGCTCTGGACGGCGCTGCGGCTGCGGCTGCGCGGCGGTGCGCCGGGGGTGTTTTACATCGGCGGGAGCGATACCATGCCCGCCCCACTCGACCGCGAGGCCGAGCAGCAGGCCATCCGCGCACTCACCGCCGGGAGCGAGGACGCCGCGTCCCTGCTCATCGAGCACAACCTGCGGCTGGTGGTGTACATCGCGCGCCGGTTTGAAAACACCGGCATCCACATCGAGGATCTGATCTCGATCGGCACGATCGGGCTCGTCAAGGCCATCCACACCTTCAAGCCGGACAAGAACATCAAGCTTGCGACCTACGCCTCGCGCTGCATCGAAAACGAGATCCTCATGTATCTGCGCAAATGCAGCGCGCAGAAAACGGAGGTGAGCATCGACGAGCCGCTCAACACCGACTGGGACGGCAACGAGCTGCTGCTCTCCGACGTGCTGGGCACCGAGGCGGACGTGGTCATGCGGCCCATCGAGGAGGACGTGGACCGCTCGCTCCTGGCGGCGGCCATCAGCGTGCTCTCTCCCCGGGAAAAGGAGATCATCACGCTGCGCTTCGGCCTGGGCGGCGGCCGGGAGCAGACCCAGAAGGAGGTGGCGGACCGGCTGGGCATCTCCCAGAGCTACATCTCGCGCCTGGAAAAGCGCATCATCAACCGGCTGAAAAAGGAGATCCTGCGGCTGAGCTGAGCACCGCCGGTCAGGGCCGACGCCCCTTGACCGGCGGCGCTTTTTGTCATAGAATGGTCTGCGAGACTATGAGGACAGGTGGACCCTATGACTGATTTTGAACAGCGTTACATCGCCGCCCGCAAGGCCGTCATCGCCCGGGACCTGCGGCGTCTGAACCCCATGCAGCGCCAGGCCGCCATGACGACCGAGGGGCCGCTGCTGCTGCTGGCCGGCGCCGGCAGCGGCAAGACCACGGTGCTGATCCAGCGGGTGTATAATCTCCTGACCTACGGCCGGGGCAGCGACACCGACGAGGTCCCTGGCTGGGCCACGGAGGAGGATTTGCGTTTCCTGGAGACCCTGCCGGACCAGCCGGACGAGGAGCAGTACCGCCGGGCGGTGCGCCTTTGCGCCGTGGACGTGCCAAAGCCCTGGGAGATCATCGCCATCACCTTTACCAACAAGGCCGCCGGGGAGCTGAAAGAGCGCCTGTCCGTCCGGCTGGGCCCGGCGGCGGAGGACGTGTGGGCCTCCACCTTCCACTCCGCCTGCGTGCGCATCCTGCGGCGGGACATCGACCGGCTGGGCTTCGGCAAGGACTTCACCATCTACGATACCGACGACTCCAAGCGGGTGGTGCGGGACATCCTCAAGGAGATGAACCTGGACGAGAAGGCCTTCCAGCCCCGCGCCGTCCTCTCCGTCATCAGCGCCTCCAAGGACCGCTACGAGAGCCCGGAGGACTTTGCCAGGGCTCACTCCAATGAGGCCGACTGGAAGATGAGCCGCATCGCCAAGGTCTACGCCGCCTACGCCAAAAAGCTCCGCGCCGCCAACGCCCTGGACTTCGACGACATCATCTACCACACCGTGACCCTCCTGCGCCAGGAGCGGTCGGTTCTGGAGTACTACCAGCGCAAGTTCCGCTACGTGCTGGTGGACGAGTACCAGGACACCAACCATCTCCAGTACCTGCTCACCAGCCTCCTGGCGGGAGGGTACAAGAACCTCTGCGTGGTGGGCGACGACGACCAGTCCATCTACCGTTTCCGGGGCGCCAACATCGAGAATATTCTCAGCTTTGAAAAGCAGTACAAGAACGCCCGGACCATCCGCCTGGAGCAGAACTACCGCTCCACCCAGAACATTCTGGACGCCGCCAACGCCGTGATCCAAAACAACACCGGCCGCAAGGGCAAGACCCTCTGGACCGACAACGGCGCCGGCGAGGCGGTCACCGTCAAGACCACCTTCAACGAGAGCGACGAGGCCAACTATGTGGCCGGGGACATCCTCACGGGGCTGAACCGGGGGCGGAAGTTCTCCGACTGTGTGGTCCTCTACCGGATGAACGCCCAGTCCAACGCCCTGGAATACGCCATGAAGCGCAATGGCATCCCCTACAAGGTGGTGGGGGGTATGAAGTTCTTCGACCGGGCGGAGGTGAAGGACATGCTGTCCTACCTCTGCGTCCTCAACAACCCCCTGGACGACCTGCGCCTGCGGCGGATCATCAACGTCCCCGCCCGGGGCATCGGCAACACCACCCTGGATAAAGTGGCGCTTCTCGCCGAGAGCCAGGGGGCGTCCCTCTACGAGATCATCCGCAACGCCGACCTGTTCCCGGAATTGAAGTCCGCCTCCGCCAAGCTGCTGAAATTCGCGGACCTGATCGACGGCCTCCGCCGTGCCGGAGGAGAGCTGGCCCTGCCGGAGTTCTACGACGCCGTCTGCGACCAGACCGGATACATCCGTGCCCTGGAGGAGAAGAACGACCTGGAGAGCCGGGGCCGCATCGAGAACGTCCAGGAATTGAAATCCAACATCCTGGGCTTCCTGGAGCGGGATCCGGAGGACGCCACCCTCTCCGGCTTTTTGAACGAGATTGCCCTGTACACGGATCTGGACGGCGTGGAGGCCGGGGAGGAGTCTGTCACCCTCATGACCATCCACGCCGCCAAGGGCCTGGAGTTCCCGTGGGTCTATGTGGTGGGTATGGAGGAGGGGATCTTCCCCGGCTCCTCCGCCCAGTACGACGAGGAGGAGCTGGAGGAGGAGCGGCGCCTTTGCTACGTGGCCATGACCCGGGCCAAGGAGAAGCTGACCCTGACCAACGCCCGCCAGCGGATGCTCTACGGCCGCACCAGCACCAACCGGCCCTCCCGGTTTTTGGAGGAGATCCCGGAGGAGAACCTCCGCTGGCTCAGCAAGCCGGAGCCCCGTGCCGCCCGGCGGGACGACCTGGACACCGCCCCCTGGGGCGACAGTTTCGGCGCGGCCCCGGCCCGGTCCGCCCCGGTGCGGACTTACGGCGCCGCCAAGCCCCGGGAGTCGGTCCGCAAGCCCCTGGCCTCCGCCTCCGGACGGACGGCGGGAAGCACGGCAGGGCTCTTGCAGCTGGCGGTGGGGGACACCGTGGAGCACAACGCCTTCGGCCGGGGCACCGTCACCGCCGTCCAGCCCATGTCCGGCGACGCCATGGTGACCGTGCAGTTTGAAAAAGAGGACAAGCCCAAACGGCTGATGCTGAAATTCGCCGGCAGCCACATGAAGAAGCTGTGACCATGGATATGACGAAATGGATGGCGGCGTATGAGGCCGCCATGCTGGTGGCATTCGGGGACCGGGTGCGGTACATCGGCCTCCAGGGCAGCCGCGGCAGGGGAGAGGCCGGGCCGGACAGCGACATCGACGTCGTGCTGATTTTGGACGAACTGACTCCGGCGGACCTGGAGACGTACCGCGCCGCCGCGGCGGCTCTGCCGGAATGGGACAAGCTCTGCGGCTTCGTGTCCGGGGCGGCGGAGCTGGCCGCCTGGGACCGGGGGGAGCTGTTCCAGTTCCGCCGCGACACCACAGATTACTATGGCTGTCCCTCCGATCTGCTGCCGCCGGAGGAGCCCGGCGACGCCCGCCGGGCGCTGCATACCGCCGCCTGCGGCATCTATCACCTCTGCTGCCACAACGGCCTCCACGGCCGGGATCTGGCCGCGGCGGAGGGGGCCTGCAAGGGGGCGGTGTTCGCCCTCCAGGCTAGGGCGTATCTGGAGACGGGGACCTTTTACCGCCGCCACCGGGACCTGGGGAAGGCCCTGACCGGGGCGGACCTGGCGGTGTTCCGGGCGGCGGAGGCCGTCCGGCAGGGGGAGCATCCCCTGGACCTAGACGCCCTGACGGCCCTGCTGCTGGAGTGGAGCGGCGATCTGATCCGCCGGCGGGAGGACTGAACGGCGCCCCGTCTCCGCCAGCAGCAGCGGACAGAGAAGCGGGCAGGTTCGATATCCACCCCGCCCATCCGCCGCACCCGCATTGCGGAGGAACAGCTCTTTGACCGCCGGGGCCCGGCGCGGGGTCGACGGGCCATCGATGCCCGCCGGACCGGTTTGCGTGATTTCCGTATTTACGAACAGGAGGACCGGAAGGTCCTCCTGCTCGTTTCAGAGTTTTTTTCTTCCGCCGGGTGCGGTGCATTCTCTTTTGTCAGGTCAAAAGAGAATGGGATACATCCCCCGCGGGGACCTAGCCTCCCGGCAGATGGGAGCGGCCCGCAAAAACTCCCACTCCCGGCCCGCCAAGAAAAGAGGTCCTGCATACTGGGCGCAGAAAAGAGAGCAGACACCTGATGGTGTCTGCTCTCTTTCGCCTCCGGCAGATCTCAGCCTCGGACTGCCTCCGCCATGGCCCGGTAGCTCTGGATCAATGCCAGCACGTCCAGCCCCAGGGCGGCGCTGTCAAAGCCCGCGGCCAGCCGCTTCCTGGCGGTTTCCGCGTCGCCGCAGAAGATCATGGCCAGCTTCCCGGCGGCCTTGCAGGCGGCCACCACCCGCGCCAGCGCCTCCCGCATTTGGGGCGCATCCAGTTCCATTGGGCAGCCCAGGGCGATGGACAGGTCCAGGGGACCCACGAAAATGCCGTCCACGCCCTCCATGGCGGCGATGGTCTCGATGTTCGCCAGGCACCCGGCGGTCTCGCACTGGGGGATCAGCAGGGCCTCACGGTTGCTGCGGTCCATGTAGACCGCGGCCCCGGCCAGGGAGGCCTCGTCACAGCCCCACAGGCCGTCCCGGGTGGGGCAGAAGCCCCGGCCGCCCACAGGGGGGAATTTGGCGAAGCGGACCAGCCGCTCCACCTCCTCCACGGTCTCCACCGCCGGGACGATGAGCCCCTTGGCCCCCAGGTCCAGGGGGTGCAGCACTGCCTCCCGGGTGACGGAGTGGATGCGGACCAGGGCGTCCAGCCCCGCGGCGCCAGCGGCAGTGATGCACTCCGCCATGGTCTCCGGGTTCAGAACGCAGTGCTCCGTATCCAGAATCACGAAGTCCAGCCCGGCAGTGCCCAGGGCCTCCACGGCCACGGAGCTGCGCAGGTGGGTGAAGGTGCCGACAGAGGGCTGTCTCACCCGGTATTTTTCCAAAACGCGGTTCATTCAGATTCCTCCCTTTCTCAGTGATTCAGCAGGGGAGCCTCCGGGCTCCCGGTCTTGTAGCAAGGTCAGCACCCGTCCTAGGGCCAGCAGGATGCTGCCCCGGATCAGGGCTGTGTACCAGACGGACAGGGCGGCCCGCCAGGTAAAGACAAAGCCCACGCCGCCGTCGGACATGATTCCAGAGCCGCTGCCGGCGCGGATCCCGGAGAGCAGTCCCCATACCAGCACAAAAATCCCCAGCCGGCGGCACCACACGTCCAGCGGGAACCGGGCCAGCCGGGAAGGAGAGCGGCCTTCCTGATAGATCAGCTGCTCCACCGGTACCTCCAGTGCTTCCGCCAGAGCTTTCAGCGCTTCAATGTCCGGCAGGTTCCTGCCCAGCTCCCGGTTGGAGACGGTCTGTCGGGTCACGTGGAGCCGCTCCGCCAGGGCCTCCTGGGACAGTCCCAACCGCGTCCGCACTGCGCGGATGCGGCTGCCCACGATGTTGGTCGGATCGGAAAACATAGACATTCCCTCCTTTTTCCGGGTCCAGGATACCACAGCGGGGCCTTGCGCGCCAGCAAGGGTCTCTTGCACCTTCACGGCGCCACAGTGATGCCCAGGATCCGGGCCACCACCGCCGCCTGGGAGGCGTGGATGGCGGCGCCTTTGAGCTCGGCGCAGGTCTCTGACAGCACGATGCCGTCCAGGGTGCAGGTGGTCAGGTCCACGCCGGCAAGAGCAGTGCGGAACAGCTCCGCCCGGGTCAGGTCGGTCTGCTCCAGCGTCACCTTGGAAAGACGCAGCTCCGACAGGATGGCCTCTGTGAAGTTACATTCCTTCACGGCTAACCGGTCCCAGCGGCCGCCTGTAAACGGAACGGACCGGAACAGGCACTGCTCCAGGACTGTGTCCTTGAGACGGCTGCGGCGGAAATCCGCCCCGTCGGCCTTGCAGTCGCTCAGGCGGCAATCCCGCCAGAAGGAGCCCGGCAGGCGGCAGCCGGAGAAGTCACAGTTCTCCAGGCGGCAGCCGAAAAAGGCGGCGCCGGAAAAGTCACAGTGGATGAAGCGGCACTTGCGCAGCGCCGCGTCGTGGAATTCCAGGTCGGAAAGGTCCAGCCCCTCCGCCGTCTCCTGGGTGAGCGTCAGCCCGGCGGGGAGACGGCTTTCCTCCTCCCGGGTCCGGGCCAGCAATTCTGTAAAGTCGCTCATGACCGCCGCCTCCGTTGTTCCTCCCGCTGCTCCGGCATCCACAAAAGCTCCTGGAAGCTCTTGATATACACGTCGCAAAAGCCCCGCATGGCTCCCTCGTCCCGGGCGAAGAAGGGATCGTACACGCCCACCACCCGCATCTTCGCCGCCCGGGCGCCCCGGCAGGCGGAGAGGCTGTCGTCAAACACGGTGCACGCCTCCGGCTCCACGCCGGCGGCTTTGGCCGCCGCCAGCCAGATGGCGGGTTCCTTTTTCTCCAGGCCCAGGTTGTGGGCGAAGGTGACGCGGTCGAAGTACTTCATCAGGTCCAGCCGCTCCAGGGCGGTGCGGCAGTGCTCCGGCACGCTGGAGGTCACCACCGCCATGGACCGGCCCTCCGCCCGGCACTGCTTCAGGTACGCCCGGACGCCGGGCTTCACCGCCACATGGGCGTAGGCGTCCTTGGCCAGGTCCATCCACTCGGCGATGATGTCCTCGCAGGACTCGCTGAGATGGCAGTACTCCCTGGTGAATTTGGCTGCCAGGGGCAGGATCGTGTGGGCCACGCCCTCGTAGTAGGCGTGGGTGTAGGGAAGGCCCCGGCGGGCCAGGAAGGTCCGGTCCACATCCTTCCACACGCCGTTGGAGTCGATCAGCGTCCCGTCCATATCAAATAGCAGCAAGGCTCACTCCTCCTTTTCCAGCCAGAAGCGCCAGGGGAAGTCCCGGGCCTCCTCCGCGTAGTCCACCCCGATCCGGGGCCCGCAGCGCATCCGCTCCCTGACCGGCGCCGGAGCAGGGAGGCCCAGGTCCTCCGGGCCGTCGCAGACGAACAGTTCATCGTCCGTCACCAGGTCCAGGCCGTTCTGCGCTCGGGTAAGGGACAGCCCTTTGCAGAGTTTGCCGGGACCATTGAGAAAATTCTTCCTCCGATAGGCGGTCAGGGGCTTGTCCCCGAAGCGCAGACGCCGGATGGTCTCTACTCCCGCCAGGGGCTCCCCGGCGCGGATCAGCACCGCGGCGGGCTCGCCCTCCGGCTCCGTGACGAAGTTCAGGCAGTGGTACATCCCGTAGATGAAGTAGATATAGGCGGTGCCTGCCTGGCGGAAGAGGGTGTCGGTCCGGGCAGTGCGGCGGTAGCCAAAGGCGTGGCAGGCCTTGTCGCAGCGGCCGATGTAGCCCTCCGTCTCCGTGATCCGCACCGCCAGCAGCTCCCCGTCCAGCCGGCGGACCAGACACTTTCCCAGCAGCGCCTGCGCCGCGGAGAGGGTGTCCTGGAGATAGAATTCCCTGCAAAGCCTTGCCATTTTCTCACCTCGGTGTTAAAATACGACCCGTCGTGCCCGTTCGTCCCCGCAGGGGACGGAAGGGCGGAACGATGCTTTATTTTACCATGGAACGAGTATGGGAGCAAGAGCGATGAAAAGCAATCAAATCCGTCAGAGTGTCTTTCCGGTGCTGGCCGCTTTGATCTGGGGCACGGCCTTTGTGGCCCAGAGCGTCAGTGCGGACTATGTGGAGCCCTTCACCTTCAACGCCGTCCGGGCGGCCGTGGCCTTTGTATTTTTGCTGATTCTCAGCGTGGTGTTCCGACGCCTGCGGCGGCGGGACTTCGCCGGCAGCGCCGCGCCCCGGCCCCACGCCCGGCGGGATCTGGTGCTGGGAAGCCTGTGCTGCGGTGCGGCGCTGACCCTGGCGACCAATCTCCAGCAGAAGGGGCTGGAGACCACCACCTCCGGCAAGGCCGGGTTCATCACGGCGCTGTACATCGTCATCGTACCGGTGGCGGGGCTGCTGTTCCGCCGCCGTGTGCCCCGGGCCGTGTGGCTGGGCGTGGTGCTGGCAGTGGCGGGGCTGTACTGTCTGTGCATCAACGAGGGCTTCACGGTCAGCAGCGGCGACATCTATATCCTGCTGTGCGCCGTGTGCTTCTCCGCCCACATTCTGGTCATCGACCACTTCACCCAGAAGGTGGACGGCGTGGACATGTCCTGCGGGCAGTTCCTGGTGGTGACGGTGCTGTCGGTCATCGGGATGCTGGCCACGGAGCACCCCAGCCTGTCCGCCATCCTCCGCTGTGCGGGTCCCATTTTGTATGTGGGCGTGTTTTCCAGCGGCGTGGCCTATACTCTTCAGATCCTGGCGCAGAAGGACTCCAACCCCACGGTGGTGTCGCTGCTTTTAAGCCTGGAGTCCGTGTTCGCCACGGTGGCCGGAGCGCTGATCCTGGGAGACCGGATGAGCGGAAAGGAGTACTTCGGCTGCGTGCTGATGCTGGCGGCGGTGGTGCTGGCCCAGCTGCCGGAGCGGAAGAAACCGGCGGCGATTTGACATTGGACAAAGGTTTTTCATTGTGTTATACTATAAAACTGTATGAGTATGCTGCGAGGTGATTCCATGCGGATCGACGTTCTGGGCGTGGGCTTTGACAATGTGACCATGGCGGAGGCCGTGGATCGGGCCTGCGCGCTGCTGGACCAGCCGGGGCCTCACTATGTGGTGACGCCCAACCCGGAGATCGTGGAGGTCTGCCGGGCCGACGGGGCGGCCGCGGCCGCCGTCAACGGCGCGGATCTGGTGCTGGCGGACGGCATCGGCGTCATCAAGGGAGCCGCCATGCTGGGTACGCCCTTGAAAGAAAGAACGCCCGGGATTGAATTTGCCGGGCATTTGATGGGGAAACTGGCAGAGAGGGGCAAGTCCCTGTACCTGCTGGGAGCCAAGCCTGGCGTGGCGGAGCTGGCGGCAAAGCGGCTGACGGCGCAGTATCCGGGATTGACCATCGCCGGTACCCGCGACGGCTACTTCAAGGAGGACGGCCCGGTGGCGGAGGAGATCCGCCGCAGCGGGGCCGACTGCGTGTTTGTCTGCCTGGGCGCGCCCAAGCAGGAGAAGTGGATGGCTGCCAACGGTGAGGCCACCGGGGCGGCGCTGCTGTGCGGCCTGGGCGGCAGCCTGGACGTGTTCGCCGGTGTAGTGGCCCGGGCCCCCAAGTTCTGGTCCGACCACGGGCTGGAGTGGTTCTACCGCCTGTGCAAGGAGCCCCGGCGGATTGGCCGGATGATGAAGCTGCCGCTGTTTCTGGTCCATGTGCGGCAGGAGAGGAGACGCAAATGAGGGGCAAGCTGATCGTGCTGGAGGGGACCGACGGCTCCGGCAAGGCCACCCAGGCCCGTCTGCTGGCGCAGCATCTGGCGCGGGAGGGCCGCGCCTTCCGGGAGATCGACTTTCCCCGGTACGGCAATCCCTTCGCCGAGCCGGCCAAGCTGTACCTGGACGGCGCCCTGGGCGCCCACGCCGGGGACGTGAACGCCTACGCCGCGTCGGTGCTGTTCGCCGTGGACCGCTTCGCCTCCTACAAGGAGGACTGGGGCGGCGCCTACGAGGCCGGGGAGCTGATCCTGGCCAACCGCTACACCACCTCCAACGCCGTCCATCAGGCATCCAAGCTGCCGGCGGGGGAGCGGGAGGCATATCTGCGCTGGCTGTTCGACCTGGAGTATCACCGCATGGGCCTTCCGGCGCCGGATCTGGTGATCTACCTGGATCTGCCCACGGAGCTGTCCGAGGCCATGCTCCGCAAGCGCCAGCAGGCCACCGGCACCCATGCCGACATCCATGAGCAGGATGAGGACTACCTCCGCGCCTGCCGGGACAATGCCCGTTCCATCGCCCGACAGCTGGGCTGGACCGTGGTCCGCTGCGACCGGGATGGCACCGTCCGCCCGCCGGAGGACATCCACCGGGAGATCTGGGACCTGGTGGGAATGCTTCCGTGAGGCCTGTCCCAATACGGGACAGGGAAGAGCGGGGCGTTTCCGCCCCGTTTCCGCCCCGCCCGGCTTAGCAGCAGGTGTTGCAGCCGTCATTGCAGCCGCACCCGCAGTTTCCGCCGCAGCTGCTGCCGCCCATGGAGCCGCCACAGCAGCAGCAAACCACGATGAGGATGAGGATGATCCACAGGCAGGAGTTGTTGTTTCCGTTGTTGAAGCACATGTCTGTCACCTCGCTTTGAGACATTCTATGCGCCGTTGGCTCCGGGAGAGCCTGGCCATTGAAAAATTTCCCCCGCTGGGGAAAAACACAGGGATTTCTGGCCGCTTCGGTCCGCCGGAGCGGGAAGAACAGGAGGTTCATATGTCTGATTTCAAAAAGGGTGATACCGCCAGCTGGGACAGCGAGCAGGTCCGCCGGAGCCAGCCGGCGCCCAAACGGACGGCTCGTCCCCGGAAACGGCGGCGCCGCCGCATCAACCCCTTCGTCTATATCCTGTTGGTCCTGCTGATCTCCGCTCTGCTGGCGGGGGTGGGCTGGCTGCTGGCCTGTGATCTGTGCGCCTTCAACCGGGGTGCCATTGAGGAGGTGACTGTGGAAGTGACCGCCGAGGACTCCATGGGCGACGTGGCGGATAAGCTCCAGGAGGCCGGGCTGATCAAGTACAAGTGGTTTTTCCGCATTTTTGCCGCCTTCTCCGGCGCCGATGAAAAAATCGGCATCGGCACCTATACGCTCAACACCGACATGGACTACCGGGCGCTGATCGTGGGGATGCACAGCTCCTCCGGCAACCTCAACGCCGAGACCGTCACCGTTACCATCCCCGAGGGCTACACGGTCCGCCAGACCATCGCGCTGCTGGCGGAGAAGGGCGTCAACACCGAGGAGGCCCTGACCGAGGCCGCCCAGACCGCCACCTTCGACTACGATTTCATCGACAACAACAGCGAGGACCTCTCCAGGCTGGAGGGCTACCTCTTCCCGGACACCTATGAGTTCTATGTGGGGCACAACGCCAAGGACGCCCTGAACAAGCTGATCTCCAACTTTGTCAGCCGTCTGGGCAGCGACGGCATGGAGCAGGTGGAGGCCTCCAAGTATTCCCTGGAGGAGATCATCACCATCGCCTCGTTGATCGAGGAGGAGACCGACGGCTCCGACCAGGCCAACATCGCTTCGGTCATCTACAACCGTCTGAACAACACCTCCTATGAGACCGCTGGCCTGCTGCAGATCGACGCGTCGCTGCTCTACGCCCTGCCGGATCACGAGGGGGCCATCACCAACGAGGACAAGGCCGTGGACTCCCCCTACAACCTCTACAAGAACAAGGGCCTGCCGCCCACGCCCATCTCCAACCCGGGCCTGGCTTCCATCCAGGCTGCCCTGGACCCGGCTGAGACCAATTACTACTACTACGCCCTGGGCACCGACGGCAAGCACCACTTCTCCACCACGCTGGCAGAGCACAACGCCTTCCTTGCCAGCGGCCAGTATGCCGGGTAAGCGGCGCCCGCCGGAGCTGCTGGCTCCGGCGGGCGATATGGAGCGGCTGGAGATGGCCGTCCGCTACGGCGCCGACGCGGTGTATCTGGCCGGGCAGAGCTACGGTATGCGGGCCTTCGCCGGGAACTTCACCGACGAGGAGCTCCGCACCGCCGTCGCCCTGGCCCACAGCCACGGCGTGAAGGTCCACTGCACCATCAACACCATGCCCCGCTGCGACGAGGTGGAGGGCCTTCCGGCCCACCTGGAGCTGCTCAACGACGCCGGGGTGGACGCGGTGATCGTGGCGGACCTGGGCGCCTTCACCCTGGCGGGGAAGTACGCCCCCCGCTGCGCCCGGCACATCTCCACCCAGGCCAGCATCTGCAACCCCGTCACCGCCCGGGCCTGGTACGACCTGGGCGCCTCCCGGGTGATCCTGGCCCGGGAACTGAGCCTGGAGGAGATCCGCACCATCCGGGACAGGACGCCGGAAGAACTGGAGATCGAGGCCTTCGTCCACGGCGCCATGTGCGTCAGCTACTCCGGCCGGTGCCTGCTCTCCAACTACATGACCGGCCGGGACTCCAGCCGCGGCGCCTGCGCCCAACCCTGCCGCTACCACTACGCCCTGATGGAGGAGAAGCGCCCCGGCGAGTACTTCCCCATCGAGGAGGACGGCCAGGGCAGCTACATCTTAAACTCCCGGGACATGTGCATGATCGACCACCTGGACGATCTTATGGACGCGGGGCTCACCAGCCTGAAGATCGAGGGCCGGGCCAAGTCCGCCTACTACGCCGCCATCGTGACCAGCGCCTACCGCCACTGCCTGGATGCCGCGGCGGCGGGAGAACCCCTGGACGACGTCTGGCGGGACGAGGTGGAGCACGTCAGCCACCGGCCCTACTCCACCGGCTTCTACTACGGCCCGCCGGGCCAGTACTACGACACCTCCCGGTATATCAGGCAGTGGCAGGTGATCGCCCTGGTCACGGACTGCGACGGCGAGGGCAACGCCACACTGTCCCTGCGCAACAAGTTCCGCGCGGGAGACACGGTGGAGGTGGTGGGACCAGACACGCGGCCCTTCGCCCTGACGGTGCCGGAGATGACTGACGCCGACGGCGCCCCCCTGACCGAGCCCCGGACCCCGGGCTCCGTCTTTCATATGAAACTGCCCCGGCCGGTGCCGGCCTGGTCGCTGCTGCGGCGCCAGGCGGACCTGTCGGCGAAATAAAGAGGAAAACGAGAGAAAAAGGAGAACGTCCCTATGAACGCAGATGTTGTCATCGTCGGCGCCGGCCCCGCCGGTATCTTCACCGCCCTGGAGATGATCAAGAAAGGCAGCCGCCAGAAGATCGTTATGGTGGAGAAGGGACAGCCGGTGGAAAAGCGCCACTGTCCCAAGGATAAGACCCGCAAATGCATGAACTGCAAGCCCTACTGCCACATCACCACCGGCTTTTCCGGCGCCGGCGCCTTCTCCGACGGCAAGCTGTCCCTGAGCTACGAGGTGGGCGGCGACCTGCCCACCCTGATCGGCGAGGACCTGGCCCAGGAGACCATCCATTACGCCGACCAGATCTACCTGGAGTTCGGCGCGGACACCCACATCGAGGGTCTGGAGCACGAGGCCGAGCGCAAGGAGATCCGCAAGCGGGCCATCCAGGCGGGCCTCAAGCTGGTGGACTGTCCCATCCGCCACATGGGCACTGAGAAGGCCCAGGCCATCTACCTGGGCATCGAGCGGTTCCTCCAGGAAAACGGCGTGGAGATGTACTTCGGCTATGAGTGCAGCAACATCATTCTGGAAAATGACGTCTGCAAGGGCGTGGCCATCTCCAACGGCAAAACCGACCTGGAGATCTACGCCAAGCACACCGTGGTGGCCACCGGCCGCCGGGGCGCCGACTGGCTGGAAAAGCTCTGCGCCGAGCACGGCATCGCCCACGCCCCCGGCACCGTGGACATCGGCGTGCGTGTGGAGGTGCGCAACGAGGTCATGGAGCTGGTGAACCGGGTGCTGTATGAGTCCAAGCTGGTAGGCTATCCCAAGCCCTTCAAGAACAAGGTCCGCACCTTCTGCCAGAATCCCGGCGGCTTCGTCAGCCAGGAGAACTACGACAACGACCTGGCGGTGGTCAACGGCCACTCCTACAAGGACCTCAAGAGCGACAACACCAACCTCTCCATCCTCTGCTCCCACAACTTCTCCGTGCCCTTTAACCAGCCCATCGCCTACGCCCAGAAGGTAGGCGAGCTGACCAACATGCTGGCCAACGGCCAGATCCTGGTCCAGCGTTTCGGCGACATTCTGGACGGCAAGCGCACCTGGCAGAAGGAGCTGGCCCAGTCCAATATCCGGCCCACCCTGCCGGATGCCGTGGCCGGCGACATCACCGCCGCCATGCCCTACCGGGCCATGATGAACATTATCAACTTCATCCAGGCCATGGACTACGTGGTGCCTGGCTTCGCCTCCACAGAGACGCTGCTGTACTCTCCCGAGCTGAAGTTCTACTCCAACCGGGTGAAGATGGACACCGACTTCAACACCAGCCTCCAGGGTCTCCACTGCCTGGGCGACAGCTCCGGCTGGACCCGAGGGCTGATGATGGCCTCCGTCATGGGCACTCTCATGGGCCGCAAGATCGCCCAGGAGGGCTGATCTCCCAAGCCACGCCAAAGCCGCCGGGAAATGTTCCCGGCGGCTTTTTTTCATCCTGCCGCCAGATTGGCCGGGGCTTTGTCGTTTTATCAGTGAACGGCGCCGCGAGAGGAGTGGATACCAACGGAAGTCATCACATACACAAGAGAACAGGCGGAGGCGGCGGTGGACCGCTGGTCGGACACGGTGCTGCGCTTGGCGTACACCTGGACCGGCAGCATCCACGACGCCCAGGATATCTGCCAGACGGTGCTTTTGAAGCTGCTGACCAGCCCCCGCCGCTTTGATGAGGAGCGGCTGGAGCGGGCCTGGGTGCTGCGGGTGGCGGTCAACTGCTGCAAGGACTGGCGCAAGTCCGCCTGGCAGCGCCGCCGGGCGCCCATGGAGGCCGCGGCAGACGCCGCCGTCTACTTGCCGGAGCCGGGGGAGAGCCCGGTGCTGGAGGCGGTGCAGGCCCTGCCGGAGAAGTACCGCCGGGCCGTCTACCTGCGCTATTACGAGGAATATACCGTGGAGGAGATCGCGGCGCTGATGGGGTGTGCCCCCAGACAGGTCAGCACCTACCTCTACCGGGGCAAGGCCAAGCTGAAAACGATGCTGGGAGGCAGTTATGGAACAGAATGTCTATCGGAGTGAACTGGACCGCCTGCGCTTTACGGAGCAGGGCAGAGCGGAACTGACCGACGCCCTCATGGCGGAGCAGGCGGCTCCCCGCCGTTCTCCCTGGGTGAAGCGGGGCATGGCGGCGGTGCTGGCCGCAGTGCTGTTGGTGGGTACTGCGGCGGCGGTGACGTTTCCTCTGTGGGAGGCGTATTTCGGCCCTATGGACCAGGGACAGCAGGCGGTGGTGGAGGCCCTCAGCGGGACGCTGCCCGCCGCCGTCACCAGCAACGGCGCCACCATGACGCCTCAGGCGGCCTTCGGCGGCCAGGGGGCGCTGTACCTGATGCTGGAGGTGGAGGCCCCGGAGGGGACCGTGCTGCCCGCGCTGGAGGGCGACGCGGTCTACTGGCTCTCCAGCAATGACGATCCGGAGACCCATCGGATGCGGCTGGAGACGGCGGAGGGCCGGGAGGTGGAGGACCTCTCCTACTTCATCGGCGTCACCTGCCTGGAAGACGGCGATCCCACCGACAACAAGATCGCCCTGGTGGTGGACGTCACCGCCGACGGGGACCTGGCGGGACTGACGCTCCGCATCCCGGGCCTTTGGAAGTGGGAGATCGGAGATAAGAGCATCTTCGCCCCCATCTTCACCGGTGACTTCGCCTTCCCCATCTCGGAGGATATGGGAGAGGAGAGCGTGGTGACGCTGGGTGTGGCCGGCGTCACCGCCCAGACCTCCTGGGGCCCCATCACCATGGAGACGCTGGAGATCTCGCCTCTGGGGGCCCGGTGGACCTACCGCATCGACGAGGCCACCGCTCAAGCCGCCCAGGAGGCGGAGCAGGCGGCCATGGGGGAGCCTCCGGCTGTGACGGCGGTGGACGAGGACGGCGCCGCCACGGCGGTGCAGATGGAGATCACGCCCAGCGCGCCGCTGTCGCTGGTGCTGAAGGACGGCACGGAGATATCGGTGGCCGGCGGCTTCCTGGGGGAGGAGGATGGCCTCCAGGTGTGCTCCGGCAGCCTCCCGGCTCCCTTGGACCTGTCAGAGGCGGACTATCTGCTGTGGGGCGAGACCAGGATCCCGCTGAACTGAACGCTTGGGGCAGGAACCGCCCCAAAAGAGAAAAGCAGGAGGACCCTGAGGTCCTCCTGCTTTTCTTATCCGGTACCGCAAGGGCCTTACGGCCTGCCCAGCACCTCTTTTCGGATGTAGTCGAAGGCGGCGTCCTCGCCCTCGTCACGGAGCTTCACCAGCATGGTCTCCAGCAGCGCCGCCGTCTCCGGGGCGATGAGGATGCGCTTTTGCATGGACCGCTGGAAGAACTTGTAGGGGTCCGCGGGGTCGAAGTCCTTGCCCCGGTACACCCGGCTGGCCGCCAGCCGGTCGCAGAACATCTCCGCCACGTACCGCTTCGGCATCTCCACGCCGGTGATGCCCTCGCCCTTGAGGCTGTAATCGGTCCAGTACTCGAAGTGGTGACGGTTGCGGCCCTTGTGGTGGAGCCAGGCGGCGCTGTATCCGTAGGCCCGGCGCTGGGCGTCGTTGGGGCTGTGGTCCCCCTGGAAGTACTTCACTCCGGCCCAGAACTCCACCGGGGAGTATTTGGACAGGTCGTGGGTCAGCCCCTGCCAGTAAAGCCCCAGGCGGAAGCAGTACTTCCGCACCAGCGCGCGGTGGCGGTGGACCGTCCGCAGATGGCCCCAGAAGTTCATGGCCCTCACCTCCGATGGGATTTCTCAATGTAACAGTATAGCACACCGCAGCGAAAATGACGAGCAAAATTTTACGCATGGAACGGCCTTCGGACGCAGACACTAGGCCGGAGAGGTGTGTTATCATGGAGGGGATCATTTGGCACTGTCCCGCGCTCTGGCGGCCGCTGCTGCCGCCCCGGGCCCTGGCGGCGGAGTCGGCCCGGGACCTGACGCTGCGCCGCTGGAGCGTGCTTGCCCTGACGGAGCGGGGCTGCGGAGACCTGGAGCGGGCGGACTGCGGTGTGCTGCTGGTGCCGGGGGACCGGGCGGAGGCGGTGCTGGCCCGCGTCCGGGCGGAGACGGTGGTGACCTGCGGCCTGTCCCAGCGGGACAGCCTGACGCTGTCCAGCCTCAGCGAGCCGGTGGTCTGCCTTCAGCGAGCCCTGCTGCGGCCCGACGGCGGCACCGTGGAGCCCCAGGAGTTTCCGCTGCCGCCGGACCTGCCCGCCCCGGCGGAGGCGCTGCTGCCCCTTTTTGGACTGCGGCTGTTGCAGATGCCACTGACAGAGCCGCCTTTTTCGTGGTAAGATGACCCAAAAAGGAGGGCGTATGGTATGGCATGGTATCAGTGGCTGATCCTGGCGATCGTGCTGGGCGGGACCTTCTGGGTATGGCGGACGCTGATGGGCAGCGGTGTGATGCACTGCGTGGGCTGCGGCCAGTGCGCCGTTACGGGCCGGTGCGTCCTGCGCCGGAGAAACGGCGGGAAACCGGGGGAAACGGACCGGAAACCGTCTTGACAAACGGAGAAAAAAGGATATAATAAGTGCGTTCACCTGATAAATGCCAGGACGAAGCCAGCCGCAGGAGACCGGCGTCAGCGAGAGGGGAGACGGTGCAAGCCCCTTGCCAAGGCCTTGCGGCAGCCACTTCGGAGCGGCCCGCGACGAGCGGGACGGCTCATCCCCGTTACCGGATGGCTAAGACGCCCCCGTCAGGGGGATAATTAGGGTGGTACCGTGGAAGCCTTGCGCCTCCGCCCCTAAACCGGGGCGGGGGCTTTTTGCTGTGCGGCGCACAGCAAAAAGCCTTGACTTTGATCGTGCAGGGAACCCCTCCTGGGTTCCCCGCACACACCCTTCCTTCCCGTCGCGGAAGAATTCCCGAATGCGATCTCATCATTTTTAGGAGGAAACGATATGCCACATCCCTACCACGGGCTGAACGAACTGCGGGAGATGTTCCTCAGCTACTTTGAGAGCAAGGGCCACCTGCGCCTGCCCAGCTTTTCCCTGATCCCCCCGGCCAACGACAAGTCCCTGCTGCTGATCAACTCCGGCATGGCCCCCATGAAAACCTGGTTCACCGGTGAG
>OLGB01001705.1_pt1 | contig 25508 bp, 20 predicted proteins | sample 1605691 | NCBI WGS metagenome assembly OLGB01 (sample SAMEA3888925, study PRJEB22519) | human gut metagenome | biome: human gut; feature: human-associated habitat; material: faeces | place: Denmark | collected 2010 | reverse complement strand
TCGCGATTCCTTCGGCAAAGGGATGCCTGCGGAATGGAGATTAGTATAAAAAAACAGGAATGTTATAGAAAGTTTATACTTTTTTTATTGTATTTATTTGGATATATGTTATAGTATATATAGAACAAAGAAAGCGGATATGAGCATGCTGAAATTTGTTCTTTTAAAAATTATGTAAAGAAGGGGGCTTCACTATGAATATTCAGAAATTTACACAGAAATCCATGCAGGCTGTGGAAGGCTGCGAACGGCTTGCCTATGAATATGGAAATCAGGAGATTGAACAGGAGCATCTTCTGTACAGCCTTTTAAAAATAGATGACAGTCTGATTCTCAAGCTGATTGAAAAGATGGAGATTCAGACAGACCACTTTGTAAACCGTGTAGAACAGGCTCTGCAGAAGAGAACCAAGGTGCAGGGCGGTCAGGTTTATGTGGGACAGGATTTGAACAAGGTTCTTATCAGTGCTGAGGATGAAGCAAAGCAGTTAGGGGATGAGTATGTTTCCGTAGAGCATCTTTTCCTTGCCATGATTAAACATCCCAATAAGGAAATCGCACAAATCTGGAAGGAATACGGTATCACAAGAGAGCGGTTTTTACAGGCATTGTCTACGGTCAGAGGAAACCAGAGGGTGACAAGCGATAATCCGGAGGCAACCTATGATACGCTGGAAAAATATGGGCAGGAGCTGGTGGAGAAGGCAAGAAACCAGAAGCTTGACCCGGTTATCGGCAGGGATTCGGAAATCCGTAATGTGATTCGGATACTTTCCAGAAAGACAAAGAACAATCCTGTTTTAATCGGTGAGCCCGGTGTTGGTAAAACCGCAGTAGTAGAAGGGCTTGCACAGCGAATCGTCAGGGGGGATGTACCCCAGGGACTGAAGGATAAAAAGATTTTTGCACTGGATATGGGTGCGCTGGTTGCAGGCGCAAAGTACAGAGGCGAGTTTGAGGAACGTCTGAAGGCGGTTCTGGATGATGTGAAAAACAGCAACGGACAGATTATTCTGTTTATTGATGAGCTGCATACCATTGTGGGAGCCGGAAAGACGGACGGCGCGCTTGATGCGGGAAATATGTTAAAGCCCATGCTGGCAAGGGGCGAGCTGCACTGTATCGGTGCGACTACTCTGGATGAGTACAGGCAGTATATTGAAAAGGATGCTGCTCTGGAGCGGCGTTTCCAGCCGGTTATGGTAGAAGAGCCTACGGTAGAGGATACCATTTCCATCCTGCGTGGATTGAAGGAGCGGTATGAGGTCTACCATGGTGTGAAGATTATGGATAATGCGCTGGTGAGCGCGGCGGTTCTTTCCAATCGTTATATTTCCGACAGATTTTTGCCGGATAAGGCGATTGACCTGGTGGATGAAGCCTGCGCCCTGATTAAGACAGAGCTGGACTCTATGCCTACGGAACTGGATGAACTGCAGCGGAAAATCATGCAGATGGAAATCGAAGAGGCTGCGTTAAAGAAAGAGGATGACAGGCTCAGCGTGGAACGGCTGGCGGATTTGCAGAAGGAACTGGCAGAGCTGAAGGAAGAGTTTGCCGGAAAGAAAGCCCAGTGGGATAATGAAAAGGCTTCTGTGGAAAAGCTGTCGAAGCTGCGTGAGGAAATAGACAGTGTGAACAGTGAAATCCAGATTGCCCAGCGGGAAGGAAATCTGGAAAAGGCAGCAGAATTAAGCTATGGAAAGCTGCCCGGCTTAAAGAAGCAGCTGGAGCAGGAGGAGGCAGCAGTCAGTGACAGGGATTTGTCCCTTGTCCATGAAAGGGTTTCCGACGAGGAGATTGCCAGAATTATTTCCAGATGGACGGGAATCCCCGTAGCAAAGCTGACGGAAAGCGAGAGGAACAAGACACTGCATCTGGACGAGGAACTGCACAAGAGGGTAATCGGACAGGACGAGGGTGTTACCAAGGTAACGGAGGCAATTATCCGTTCCAAGGCAGGCATCAAAGACCCCACAAAGCCCATTGGCTCGTTCCTGTTTTTAGGACCTACCGGTGTAGGTAAAACAGAGCTTGCAAAATCGCTGGCAGCAGCACTTTTTGATGATGAGAACAATATGGTGCGGATTGATATGAGTGAGTACATGGAGAAATATTCTGTGTCCAGACTTATCGGAGCGCCTCCCGGATATGTGGGATATGAAGAGGGCGGACAGTTGACCGAGGCAGTCAGAAGAAAGCCTTACAGTGTTGTCCTGTTTGATGAAATCGAAAAGGCGCATCCTGACGTATTTAATGTTCTTCTGCAGGTGCTGGATGACGGACGGATTACGGATTCTCAGGGCAGAACCGTTGACTTTAAGAATACAATCCTGATTATGACCTCCAATATTGGAGCAAACTATCTGCTGGATGGCATCCAGCCGGACGGCAGCATCAGTCCTCAGGCAGAGGAGCTTGTCATGAACGATTTGAGGGCACATTTCAGACCGGAGTTTCTGAACAGACTGGATGAAACCATTCTGTTTAAGCCTCTGACAAAGGACAATATCGGCGGCATCATTGATTTGATTGTTGCTGATTTGAACAGGCGTCTGGCAGATAAGGAACTGAGTCTGGAACTGACACCGGAGGCAAAGACCTTCATTGCAGATAATGCCTATGACCCGGTATACGGTGCAAGACCTTTGAAGCGGTATATCCAGAAATATGTGGAAACCCTTGCGGCAAAGCTGATTCTGGCAGATAAGGTGGACGAGGGCGATACCATTGAAATCGGGCTGGAAAACGGGGCGCTTACGGCAACGGAAAGAAAGGCAGTAAAGTAAAATAGCGGGAAAAGCTGTTGTACAGATTAAGGTCTGTATGGCAGCTTTTTTTGTGCTTGACAGTCTTTGAAAACACTTTAAAATAGAAGTATATGACGGCGCAGAGGGCGCAGAAAGGGAGCGGACATGTCAGTTTGTTTTTCGGAAGAAAATCAGATTTTTCTGTTACACACACCGGGAACCACCTATGCGGTTGGTATTGTGGATGGCAGATATCTTTGCCATGTTTATTATGGAAGCAGGTTAAATTCCGCGGATATCCGGTATCTGTTGAAGGAAGAGGAGGGGCCTCTTGCTCCGGGCAGACAAAAAAGAGAAGAACTGGCTTTTCTGGATACCCGTTTTATGGAGTACCCGGAAAGCGGAATGGGAGATTACAGGGAGTCTGCTTTTTGCGTCAGAAGCAATGACGGGTACCACGCCAGTGAACTGAAATTCAAAGGGTATGAAATCCTACCGGGAAAGCCTGTCCTGGAGGGGCTTCCAGCTACCTGGGGAAGCGGGGAGGACTGCACAACCTTAAAGCTGCATCTGGAGGACGAACTGCTGGGGCTTAAGGTATGCTTACTGTATACTGCTTTTGAAGGGCTGGATGTGATTACAAGAAGCGTTCTGGTGGAGAATGCCGGAAAAGAAGCGGTTTATCTGGAAAAGGTTTTAAGTGCCTGTCTGGATATGGAAAACAGGGAGTTTGAGGCAATCGGTTTGTTCGGAGGCTGGGCGAGAGAGCGGCATATCCAGCGGGTGCCCGTGGGCTATGGCAGACAGAATATCGGCTCCTTCAGAGGAGAATCCAGCCATCAGGAAAGTCCTTTTATGGCACTCTGCACCCCGGATACCACTCAGGAGGCAGGAGAAGTGTATGCCATGAACTTTGTCTATTCCGGCTGTTTTCAGGCGCAGGTGGAGAGAAGCCAGCATGACAGCGTGAGGATGACCATGGGAATCCATCCGGAAGGCTTTTGCTGGAAGTTAAAGCCGGGGGAAACCTTTACGGCACCGGAGGTTGTTATGGTCTATTCCGGGGAGGGGCTTGGAAAAATGACAAGAACCTTTCATGATTTATACCGGCAGCATCTGATTAGAAGTCCCTATATAAAGAAGCCCCGTCCGATTCTGATTAACAACTGGGAGGCTACTTATTTCAATTTTGATGAAAAGAAGCTTCTGGAAATTGCGAAAGAGGCTTCCAGACTGGGAGTTGAGCTGCTTGTCATGGACGACGGGTGGTTTGGAAAGAGAAATTCTGATGACTGTTCTCTGGGGGACTGGTTTGTCAATGAGGAGAAGCTAAAGGGCGGTCTTGGGGCACTGGTGGAGAATGTAAAGAAGACCGGAATGAAGTTTGGCATCTGGTTTGAGCCGGAGATGGTTTCCCCGGATTCCGAACTGTTCAGGGCGCATCCCGACTGGGCAATTCAGATTCCCGGCAGGAATATCACAGAGAGCAGGGCGCAGTATGTTCTGGATATCGGCAGACCGGAGGTGGCAGATGCGGTTTATAAAATGGTGTCTGACATTTTGAGAAGCACGGATATTTCCTATGTGAAATGGGATATGAACAGGCAGCTTACCACCCTTGGAAGCGCAGCATTAAAGCCGGATGAGCAGGGAGAGGTGATGCATCGGTATATGCTCGGGGTTTACCGGATGCAGGAGAGACTGGTGACGGATTTCCCGGAGCTTCTCTTGGAAAACTGCTCCGGCGGAGGCGGCAGATTCGACCCGGGTATGCTCTATTACAGCCCTCAGATTTGGACTTCAGATAATACGGATGCGGTGGAACGGCTTGCCATTCAGGAAGGCACGGCGCTTGTATATCCCCTTTCTGCCATGGGTGCTCATGTCAGTGTCTGTCCGAATCACATTGTCCACAGGACGACACCCTTTGAAACAAGGGCAGAGGTGGCGATGGCAGGAACCTTTGGCTATGAGCTGGATATCACAAAGCTTTCCGAAGAGGAAAAGGAAGCGGTGAAGCAGCAGACGGAGGCTTATCACAGATATTATCCTCTTTTAAGCGAGGGAGATTATTACAGGCTTTTGTCCGGCGGGAAAGAGAAAAAGGCAGACAGCTTTATGGTTGTCAGCAAGGATAAAGCAAAAGCGCTTCTTTTCTATGTCAGGATTTTGGCTGCGCCCAATGAAAAGGGCAGGTTTTTAAGACTGAAAGGTCTGGACGCGGAAAGAAAATATCAGATAAACGGAGTAAGCTATACCGGGGCAGTGCTGATGAATGCGGGAGTTCTCATTCCCGGCGGTATGAAGGATTTTGCCAGTATGGTGCTGGAAATTACGGCGGAGGGCTAAAGGCAAAAGCCGGATATATGCACAGCAAGGTGTGCAGAAATGAGGATAAATACAGGAAATGAAAGAGTTATTACGGTTGGAGCCGGTCATGAAGGAATGTGTCTGGGGAGGAAAAAGACTGGTGACGGAATTTCCCTATCATGCGGAAGGGGAACATATCGGGGAGTGCTGGGCGGTCAGCGCCCATCCCCACGGGGACTGTGTGGTACGGGAAGGAAGATATGCAGGCTGGAAGCTTTCTGAATTATATGCCAGCCACAGAGAGCTGTTTGGCGGAATTACAGCGGAGAAATTTCCTTTGTTAATCAAGATTATTGATGCAAAGGAAAATCTGAGTATTCAGGTACACCCGGATGATGCCTATGTAAAGGAGCATGAAACCTGTCCCTTTGGCAAGACGGAGTGCTGGTATGTGATGGACTGTCCGGAGAATGCCAGCCTTGTTATCGGGCATCAGGCAAAGACAAGGGAAGAACTGAGGCAGATGATAGCGGAGGGAAGATACGAGGAACTGATTCGGGAGGTTCCTGTAAAAAAGGGAGATTTTCTCCAGATTATTCCGGGAACCATTCACGCCATCAAGGCAGGATTTCTGATTCTGGAAACCCAGCAGAGCAGTGATATTACTTACCGGGTATATGATTATGGGCGGCTGGTGGACGGAAAGCCCAGACAGCTTCATGTAAAGCAGAGTATTGATGTGACGAATGTGCCGGACGAGGCAGACAAAAAGGGTTTGAAGCATGCGGCGGAAATTCCCGTAAATCAGCTCTTCCTGCTGGAGGACTGTGAACATTACAGGGTCTGGAAGCTGCAGCTTTCCGGAAGTTATCAGTTGGAGCAGAACTATCCCTTCCTGATTTTGAGCGTTCTTTCCGGGGAAGGAAAGCTGGATGGGGAGCCTTTAAAGAAGGGGGAACATCTGCTTTTGCCTGCGGATTACGGAATGGCAGAGCTTTCAGGAGAAATGGAGCTGATTTTATCGACAACGGCAGAGCCTGAGAGGGAGGGATGAGAAATGCCAAAGGATCCGGTGATGCTTTTGAGCTTTTTGAATATGAAACTGCGGGATTTTTATCCGGATTTGCATGCTCTCTGCGAGGATATGGATGCAGACGAAGAGGAAATTATCCAGAAACTGGCAAAAATTGACTATCATTACGACAGGGAGAAAAATCAATTTGTCTGAACAGAAACAAAAAAGAGGGCTGCGCTGTCATATCTGTACCGGCTGTGGACTTTGCCCCGGTGTGGGCGGAAATGGAACAGACAGGGAAAAGCCGCATGTGCTGGATGAGGATGCCCTTCTGGGAAAGCGGGAACCGCTGCCCGGAAAGAAAAGACTGGCAGTGGCAGATATTGGAACAACGACAATTGCCATGCTGCTTTACAGGCAGGATGGCAGTGTGGAAGAGCGGTTTGCCGGGGTGAATCCCCAGACGGAATATGGAGCGGATGTCCTGTCCAGAATCCGGGCGGCGGAAAATCAGAACGTGGCAGAAAAGCTGAAGGAGCAGGTGGAAGGGGTTCTGGAAAAGGGAATTTCCCGGTTCCGGAAAAAGCTGATGCCGGAGGAGGAAATGATACTGGTTCTGGCAGCCAATACCACTATGACCTATCTGCTTTTGGGGAGAAATTCCCGGGAACTGGGACAGGCGCCCTTCCATGCTTCCTTTTTACAGGGTGTGGAAACAGAAATTTCAGGAGTCAGGGTGTATGTTTTTCCGGGAATGTCTGCCTTTGTGGGGGGAGATATTCTGGCAGGAGTCTGTGCCTGCAAAATGGATGTATCAGAGGAAATAACACTTTTGGTGGATTTGGGAACCAACGGAGAAATGGTGCTGGGAAACCGCCAGAAGCGGCTTGCCTGTGCCACGGCAGCGGGACCGGCGTTTGAGGGCGGTGTCAACAGGGGAATCTGGGGCGCAGATATGATAAGCCTCCTTGCCAGATTAAGAGAGGAAGGAAGGCTGGATGAAACCGGGCTTCTGGCAGAACCCTATTTTGAAACGGGAATCCGAATCGGGAATGTGCTGGTTACAGAGGAAGCCATACGGAGTGTGCAGCTTGCCAAGGCGGCGATTGCTGCCGGAATCGAAATTTTAATGACGGGATATGGCATTACAGAGGAGAAGATTGACCGGGTGGTTCTGGCGGGAGGCTTCGGGTATTATCTGAAACCGGAGGCTGCCGCACAAATCGGACTTTTGCCGGAAAAACTGGCGAAAAAGACATTCAGCGGCGGCAATACGGTGCTTTCCGGCACACTTATGACGGGAAGAAAGCTGCTCGGCGGAGCGGACTGGTCAGATACGGAGAGGTATCTGGAACAGGTTGCCGGGGAAACGAAGGTCTTAAATCTGGCAGAGCAGCCGGCTTTTAAGGACAGGTATATTTGCCATATGAATCTCAAATAATCGGTGAAAGATTGGTAAAATCCTCTGAAATCAGTGGTGTTTTTTAGGGTTTTCTATTGGAAATTGCCAGAGGTTATGTTATAATGTGCATAGTGTCGTTGATAATATATGATTAAAAATACGGGAGGCTATTACCTATGGGAAAGAAAGTCAATGAACCGGGACTGATAAAAGAGAAAAAAGCAAAGGAAAAGAAGGCAATAAAGGGCACAAAGAAGATACAGGAAGCAAAGCAGATAAAAGAGGTTGTTGTCAAGGATATCAAGGCGAAAAAGAAGAAAAAAAGTTCCATGCTGTTCAGCATCAGGAATAAGATTACCCTTTGCTTTCTGGTACCCATTGTATTTATGATTGTGATTGGTGTAACAGCATACCAGAGAGCGGCTGAGGGCATGAGCCAGAAGTTCAGTGAATCCACCCAGCAGACGGTCAATATGGCAGTGGAATATGTGGATATGAGCTGCAACTTCATCGAATCCGAGGCATTGAAATATGCCTTTGATTCTGATTTGAGCAAATATTTTGTAGGGCTGTATGACAGTGACAAGCTGGGCATGATGAACCTGATAAACAATACCAAGGCAAATATTGCGGCATCCCAGACTGCCAATAATTTTATCAGTGATATACATATTGTTACCAAATCAGGGGTGTATATGCTTTCCACCGCAGGAAGCAGCAATTATGACGGCATTTTTGCAGAGTACCGGGAAGCGTATGCGGACGGAAGCAAGCGGGGCATCAACAAGTGGATTGATGAACACCCGATTCTGGATGAAACCCTTGGTATGCGGAAGAAGAATTATATTATGGCATATCAGACACTGTCCCAGTCCGGCAATGCCTGTGTGGTTATTGACATCAAGGCAGATGCCATCCGGGAGTTTTTACAGGGAATTGATTTTGGCGAGGGCAGTATTGTAGGCTTTGTAACAGCCGGCGGCAGCGAGATTGTATGTGAGAATAAAGGAGAGTCTGAGGAAAGCATTTTTGCAGAAGGGGAAAAGGCATTTTTCGGACAGAGCTTTTATCCCGCAGCGGATACCGAGGAGCTCCAGGGGGTTGAAGAGGTATCTTACAAGGGCGGAAAGTACATGTTCTTCTATAACAGAAGCGAATTGAACGGTGCAACGGTATGCGCGCTGGTTCCGCTTGGGATTATCACCGGTCAGGCAGAAACCATCAAGAATATTACCGTAGGGCTTGTGGTACTGGCATGTATCGTTGTTCTGGCAGTAGGCTTCCTGATTGTTATCGGTATTCAGAAGAATATGAAGAATATTGCAACCACGCTGGAAGAGGTTGCAGAGGGTGATTTGACAGTCAGCGCAAAGGCAAAGAGCCGGGACGAATTCAGAAGTCTGGCGGGCTCTGCAAATGATATGATTATAAATACCAAGAAGCTGGTAAATAAGGTAAATGCGGCAACTGTCCAGCTGGAGGATTCCGCAAATGCGGTAGAGCAGGTTTCCGGCGAAATCCACAGTCATTCCACGGATATTACGGATGCTGTCAATGAAATTAGTGAAACCATGACCCAGCAGACTGCAAATGTACAGGAATGTGTGGCAAAGACGGATATTCTGTCTGAGGAAATGCAGGAAGTCACCAGAGTGGTAGAGCAGGTTAAGCGGCTGGTGGATGAAACCGGTGAAATGATTAATCACGGAATGGAAATTGTAACGCTGCTGGGACAGAGGGCGCAGCAGACAACGGAGATTACGGCAAAGGTAGGGGAAAGCATTGATTCCCTGCGTCAGGAATCCGAGATTATCAACAGCTTTGTAGGAACCATTACGGATATTTCCGAGCAGACAAACCTTCTTTCCCTGAATGCTTCCATTGAGGCGGCGAGAGCAGGAGAGGCAGGAAGAGGCTTCGCGGTAGTTGCGGAGGAAATCAGAAAGCTGGCTGACGATTCCGCAGTGGCAGCCGGAGAAATCAGAAACAATGTGGAGCACATCAGTGAGCAGACACAGCACAGTGTGGAGAGTGCAAAGGGAGCACAGAGCATGGTTGCTTCCCAGACAGAGGCAGTCGATCAGGTAATCAGTGTATTCCGGGAGATTGAAGAGCGCATGAAGAAGCTGGTAGATGGTCTGAACGCCATCACGGAAAGCACCCGGAAGGCAGATGACGAGAGAGGCTATACTGTTACGGCAATCCGTCAGATTTCCGGAAGCATTGAGGAAACCGCAAACAGCGCCATGACAGTAAGGGATGCGGTTGGAAAACTGATGGAGAAGGTAACAGGACTGAACCATACAGCAGAATCCCTTGGCGAAAATATGGAAGGATTAAAGACAGAAATTTCTGTATTTAAGGTTTGATGTGTGTAAAAAAGCAATTCTTGGGTAAAAGAATTACGCTATAGAAAACGTAACAGGCCGGGTTGTGTAGGAATACACACCCGGTTTGTTATTGCAAGGCTGATTATCAGGTAACATCATCACAGATATGAGTTTTACAGGAAGGAAGAATAAGTGAAGCAGATTATTTTAAAATATTTACGACCATATTTCGGAAGAATGGGAGTTGGATTTCTGATTAAATTTATTGGAACAATAATGGATTTATGTATTCCCTATATTCTGGCATATATCATTGATTCGATTATCCCGGTTGGGGACAGGGGAATGATATTCCTCTGGGGAGGAATCATGTTAATCTGTTCGGTTCTTGCTCTTGCGGGAAATGTGACAGCAAACCGCATGGCGTCTAAAGTGGCAAGTGATGCAACGGAGAAAATCCGGCATGACCTGTTTTCAAAAACGATGTATCTTTCAAATGCACAGACGGATGCGTTTACAAAACCGTCTTTGATTTCCAGAATGACAACAGATACTTACAATGTGCATCAGGCATTGGGCAGATTGCAGCGATTAGGGGTCAGAGCCCCGATTCTTCTGCTGGGAGGCATTTGTGTAACCTTTACCCTTGACCCGGTGATGGCATGTGTGCTTCTGGCAACCTTACCTGTACTGGGAGCGATTACGGTTTATGTGTCCAGACGGAGTATTCCCATGTATGGCGGATTGCAGGAGGCAAATGACCGGTTTGTGCGGATGGTGCGGGAGGATATTGCAGGAATCCGGGTAATCAAGGCACTCTCTAAAACGGAATATGAAACGGAAAAGTTCAGGGGCATCAATAAAGAGGTTGTAGAGCGGGAGAGGAAAAATGGTATGGTGATGGCAATCATCAACCCTTCTATGAACATCCTGTTGAACCTGGGACTGGTAGGAGTTATTCTGGTAGGAGCCTACCGGGTCAATCAGGGAACCTCAGAGGTGGGAAAGATTCTGGCGTTTACCACTTACTTTACCATTATCCTGAATGCCATGCTTTCAATTTCCAAAATGTTCACGATTCTTTCCAAGGCGATTGCTTCCGGCGACAGAATCTGGCAGGTACTGGAATCTGAGGCGGATATGCAGGTGCTGGAACAGATTTACGAGGAGGCTGATTCTGAAGAGAACGATTGTGAAGAAACCGATTCCGAACAGGCAGAGATTGAGTTTTCAGATGTTACCTTTTCCTATCTGAAGGGAGGTATCCCTAATATTCAGAACTTAAGTTTTCGGATTAAGAAGGGACAGACTCTGGGAATTATCGGGGAAATCGGTTCCGGAAAATCTACCATATTAAATCTGATGATGCGGATGTATGATACAGACAACGGTACGATATGGATTTCCGGAAGGGATGTAAGAACTTATCAGCCGGAAGAGTTGAAGAAAAAGTTTGGTGTTGTTTTCCAGAATGATACCATTTTTGAGGATACGATTGCCGGAAATGTTACCTTGGGTCGTGAAATACAGGAGAAACAGGTTAAGGAAGCACTTTTCCACGCGCAGGCGAGCGAGTTTGTGGAAGGCAGGGCAGAACGGGAAGAGGAGGCACTGAATATAAAGGGTGCCAACCTGAGCGGCGGACAGAAGCAGCGTGTTTTAATTGCGAGGGCGCTGGCAGACAGACCGGAGATACTGGTTCTGGACGATTCCTCCAGTGCGCTGGATTACCGGACAGACGCAAGGCTGCGAAAGAGTATCCGGGAAAACTTTACGGATACAACCCTTGTCATGGTGGCGCAGCGTGTCAGCTCTATCCGCAATGCGGATTTGATACTGGTTATGGAGGACGGAGCACTGATAGGGCGAGGCACCCATGAGGAGCTGATGCTGAACTGCAGTACCTATGCGGAAATTGCACATTCCCAGATGGCGGAGTAAGTGCAGGATTAATTGAGCAGGAATGGAGATTAGTGTGAAAGAGCAGGAAAAAAAGCAGGAGAAAAAACGATATTCCAAAGGAACGATTTTACGTCTTGGAAAATATATGTGGGAACATAAATGGCTGTTACTGCTGGCATTTATCTGTACGATAGGCAGTAACCTGTTTTCTCTGATAGGACCGAAGCTGACGGGACTTTCTATCGGGGCTATTGAACTGGGAAAGGGTGCTGTGGATTTTCAGTGGGTATTTTACTACGCGGCATGGATGGCGGTTTTTTATGTGATATCGGCGCTGATGTCCTATGGGCTGCAGGTTTTGATGCTGACTATCAGCCGAAGGGTTGTTTACCGGATGCGGCAGGATGTATTTGAAAAGCTGATGACCCTGCCGGTGGGATATTTTGACGTTCATCAGACGGGTGACATTATCAGCCGTATTTCCTATGATATTGATACGGTCAATGCTTCCCTGTCCAACGATTTGGTGCAGATTCTGACAACGGTTATTACCGTCGTCGGCGCCCTTGTCATGATGATGACAATATCGCCGAAGCTGGTACTGGTATTTGCCTTTACGGTGCCTTTGTCTGTTTTTACTACAAAACGGATTACGGGAATCACAAGACCGCTGTTCAGACAGCGTTCCGCAAAGCTGGGGGAGTTGAATGGATTTGTGGAGGAAATGATAAGCGGCCAGAAAACTTTAAAAGCATACAGCAGGGAGGAATACACCCAGGGGCGTTTTGACGGAAAAAACAAGGCAGCGGTGGATGCCTATTATAAGGCAGAGTACTACGGCAGTATTGTCGGGCCTACCGTAAACTTTATCAATAACCTTTCGCTTTCTTTGATTAGTGTGTTCGGGGCGCTGCTTTATCTGGCGGGTTCCATGAGTATTGGAAATATTTCTTCCTTTGTACTTTATTCCAGAAAATTTTCCGGTCCCATCAATGAGGCAGCAAATATTTTCAGTGAATTACAGTCAGCGCTGGCGGCAGCGGAACGGGTATTCAGGCTGTTGGATGAGAACCCGGAGGCACCGGACAGGGAAGAGGCGGTGGAGCTTACCAACGTAAAGGGAGATGTGCGGCTGGAGCATGTGCAGTTCGGCTATGTGCCGGGCAGAACCATTATCCATGATTTGAGTTTTCAGGCAAGTCCGGGAAAGCTGATTGCCATTGTCGGGCCTACCGGCGCGGGAAAGACAACGCTGATAAATCTGTTGATGCGTTTCTATGACCCGGACAAAGGACAGATACTGGTGGACAGAAAACCGGCGGACAGTGTTACAAGAAAGAGCCTCAGAAGAGCCTACGCCATGGTTTTACAGGACACCTGGCTTTTCTATGGAAGCATTTATGAGAATCTTGCCTACGGAAAGGAAGGAGCGACGAAGGAAGAGGTGGAAGCCGCTGCAAAGGCTGCTCATATTCATTCCTTTATTAAGCGATTGCCAGAGGGGTATGATACCATCCTGACGGATGAGGGCACTAATATTTCCAAGGGACAGAAACAGCTTTTAACTATTGCCAGAGCAATGCTTCTGGACGCCAAGATGCTGATTCTGGATGAGGCAACCTCCAATGTGGATACCCGGACAGAAAAACAGATTCAGAAAGCCATGCTGAAGCTGATGGAAGGCAAAACCTGTTTCGTCATAGCCCACCGTCTTTCTACTATCGAGAATGCCGACTGGATTCTGGTCGTCAATGACGGAGAAGTTGTAGAACAGGGCACCCATAAAGAACTTATGACAGCAGATGGCTTTTACCGCCACCTTTATAATGCGCAATACGAATAAAGAAGATATACAAAAAGATAAAGAGATAAATATAAAAAAAATTTTAATTTTGCGGGTATACTATTTACATGGGTGTAATAGTAAGGTACTCTTTAAAAAGTGCCAGAGAGTGCTAATAAAAAAGAAAGAGGTATTATCACAATGAAGCAGAAAGGAATCATAATTGTAATCGGAATGATGCTGTGTGTCGGATTGTTTGGAGGCTGTGGAACTAAAGAGATGAAGCAGGATAATGTTACGACAGGCGTCAGTGAGGAGGCAGAACAGGAAAGTACCCAAAACGAAAAGGAGCTGACAGGAACAATTGATGAGATTAAAGATTTTCAGTTTGTCGTCATAGATGAGAGTGATACTCCGTATAGTTTTACCTTTGAAGACAAGCCGGATGGATTAGAGAACGTGGGTAACGGAGATACCGTGATTGTAAAATATACCGGAACTATTTCCGAGGTTGATCCATTTGAGGGTGAGGTAATATCTGTTGAAAAAGTAAAGTAAAACAAAAGAGCTTCCTACTGAAAGCAACCGGATTATTTGTATACAATAATGGGAATATGCCGGAAAAGCTCTCTGTGCAATGCGCAGAGAGCTTTTCTATTTACAGGCAACTTATTTATTTGTGTTGTCTGCATCAATCACAGACTGAATCTGCTTCATCAGAGTATCATAGTTAGTCTTATTATCAATTCCGCCGAGCATCGGATCGCCCACAATGTTGCCATTTCTGTCAACAAGTATTGTTGTAGGAAATGCCATAATTTCTGAGGCATATTTACCTGCATCTGAAGCAGAGTCAATGGAAAGATTGCGGTATTTAGCACCCTGGCTTTCGAGAATGGCGACAGCGTCCTTGATGGCAGTTTCGTTTTCATCGAAGGTTTCTACGTTGATGCCCACTACCTCTCCTCCTATTGATTTGATTGTATCATTTAATTCATTCAACGTAGATAATTCAGAGACACAGGGTTTGCAGCTGTTAAACCAAAAGTTGACAACTGTCACGGCGTTTCCGGAAAAGAGACTTTCATCAACTGAATTACCGTCAAAATCCTTACCGGAAAAACTTTTGAACGGAGAGGAAGCTTCGGGACTGTTTTTCTGGCTGAAGTTATCTGAGGACGTATTTTTCTTTTCGATATCTGCTATTTGTTCCTCTATTTTTCGTATGGTTTCAATATCCGTGGTGAGGATTTTTTGCTCCTCATCTGTAAATGAGGTCTTGTTTGATGCAACGGTGTCTGCAAGATAATCCGCATAGTTTCCATTTGAATCCGCAGCACTTTTACTCATCATGCCAAACACCTTGTTCCATACCTCTTCATGTTCCGCAAAAAGCTGGTTCTCCTGCTGATATAAGGCATCCAGACTGCTGCTGGATTGCTCCGAAGCTTTTGCGCTGGTTTCGGTCTGTGTGTCCTGTGAACCTGTAGTGCCGGCAGATTGTTTTCCGCTACATGCGGAAAGCGATAATGCTATGCAGAATGTAAAAATAAAAATAACTGATTTATTTGTTTTCATGAGTAATTGCTCCTTTAAATAATAGTAATAAGTTTAATTGTTATTTTTGTCCTTCTTTTGGCATGGTTTTTCCATAAACTGATAGTGGAGGGCATCTTTTGGGCAGACTTTTATGCAGGCTCCGCATCGTATACATTCCGGATGATTTGGGGTCTTGCACACATCCACATCCATCTTACATGCTTTTGCACATTGACCGCATCCGACACATTTACTGTTTTCAACCTTAATAGTAAAAAAACTGATTTTATTAAACAGAGAGTAGATTGCTCCAAGAGGACAAATCCATTTACAGAAGGGTCTGTAAAATAAAATGCTTAATAAAACAACTGTAATTAAAATAAAACATTTAAAAGAAAAGAGTTTTCCCAGTGCGGATCGTATGGCAGCATTTCCAAGCGAAAGAGGTATAGCACCCTCCAGAACACCTTGTGGACAAATATATTTACAGAAGAAAGGGTCACCCATTCCGATAGAGTTCGTTACAAGCATGGGAAGCAGTATAACGAAAATAATAAGAAGGATATATTTCAGGTATCTTAGGGGCTTCAACCCGGCTGTGGAAAATTTTTTTCCGGGGATTTTATGAAGTAAATCCTGAAACCATCCAAAGGGACACAAAAATCCACATATAAATCTTCCAAGTATCACACCGAGCAAAATAAAAAAACCGGTTATATAGTATGAAAATTTAAACCGTGATGCTCCGATAACTGCCTGAAAGGCTCCAATTGGGCATGCTCCAGTGGCAGCAGGACAGGAATAACAGTTTAATCCCGGTACGCATATGTTTTTTGCTTTTCCCTGATATATTTTGCCCTTAAACAAATTGGGAATATGAATATTGGTCAGCAGTGTGGCGGCAGCCTGTAGCCATCCGCGTATTCCCGCTATTTGTTTTGACAGTAATTTTTTTCCCTTATCCAATTCCGACACACTCCAGACATAATTTGATTGCTTTACCAAGCACGACCGCCGCTTCGCCTCTGATTGCACCATAGCTAATCATAGCTATTCCGGCAGTGAGTAGAATGGCCTGAGATATTTTTCTGCTCTTCAAGATATTGTCACTCCTTTCGATAGTTGTATTCATTGACCTGCTGACATTGCTATTATACAATAACTGTTGTAAAATCTTTGTTAAGAATGGGGGAAAGAATTTTGAGATTATTAATAGTTGAAGATGAGAAAGAAATATGTGACACGATTGCGAAAAGCCTGTATGATACCGGATACGAGGTGGATGTCTGTTATGATGGGGAAGAAGCTTTTGGATGTATCCTGGTGGAGAATTATGATTTGATTGTTCTTGATTTGAATCTGCCCGGTATAGATGGGATGGAACTTCTAAAAGAACTCAGAAAGAGGAATGAAGAAACAAATGTTCTTATATTATCTGCAAGAGGACAGATTGCGGATAAGGTTGAAGGGTTGGATGCGGGGGCAAATGATTATATGGAAAAACCCTTCCATCTACAGGAGCTTGAGGCACGTATCAGAAGCCTGACAAGAAGGAAGTTTATACAGAAGGATGTATGTCTGGAAAGTGGGGAGATAAAGTTCAATACAGTAAGACGAGAAGCTTACGCAAAAGGGAAAATGGTTTCCCTGACAAGAAAAGAAAATGGTATTTTAGAATATCTGCTTCTGAATCTGGGAAGACCGGTAAGTCAGGAGGAATTGATGGAGCATGTCTGGGATGCGTCTGTGGATAGCTTTAGTGGATCCATCAGGGTACATATGTCTTCGCTCAGGAAAAAGCTCAAGACTGTGCTTGGATATGACCCGATTTTGAACAAGGTGGGAGAGGGATATAAAATACAGGAGGAGTCCGTTAGATGAAAAAAATGTCACTGCAGTGGAGACTTACCTGTATCATCACATTGTATATTGCAGCTATATGTGGATTTCTTACCATGCTCGTCTATCAAAATGGTGTGTATTATATGGATTCTCTGCAAGAGTCTGTGGATTCTCAGGGGGTTGATAATTGGAACGATTCGGAAGAAATATATATCAGCATCCCGGAGGATAAGTGGGATGAGTTTGCAAATGATTTTTCTGTTCAGGTGTACAATAATAAGGCAGACTACAAGAAAAACAGTTTGATTATTTCTGCTTTACTGGCTCTCCTTGGCGGGGTGGCTACATATTTTATAAGTGGGCGTACACTCAAACCAATTAGTGAGTTTTCTGACAAAATAGAGGAAGTACAGGCACAGAATCTGTCAGATTCACGAATAGAAGAAACATCAGTTAAAGAACTGAATCAGCTCCGTGTTTCGTATAACAAGATGCTTGAACGCCTCTCAGATGCATTTGAGATACAAAGACAATTTACAGCGAATGCAGCACATGAGCTTCGCACCCCGCTGGCCTTAATGCAGGTACAGCTTGATTTATATAATTCCACCTGTCATCCGGGCAACGATGCAGACACCTTACAGATGATAAAGATGGTTACAGAACAGAATGACAGGCTCAGCAAAATGGTAAAGACGCTTCTTGATATGAGCGAGCTTCAGACAGTAGGGCGGGATGATAAAATTATAGTTGACGCTCTTGTTGATGAGGTGTTGGAGGATTTGGAACCTCTTGCACAGGAAAAGAACATACAGCTGATTGGAAATTGCAGGAAGATAACAATGGTTGGAAGCGATATTCTGATTTACAGGCTGGTATACAATCTTGTTGAGAATGCTGTAAAATATAATCATATAGGTGGACAGGTTACAGTAACAGCATACAGGAAAGAAAAGTATATCTGCCTTTCAGTAGAGGACACGGGAAATGGAATCCCTGAGGAGCTTAGGGAGCGTGTGTTTGAACCATTTTTTCGGGTGGATAAATCCAGAAGCCGGGAGCTTGGTGGTGTAGGGCTTGGACTTGCGCTGGTGCATGAAATTGTGAGAGTACATGAGGGCAGTATTACAGTTAAGTCCAATCCGTCTGGAGGGACGATTTTTGACGTGGCTTTTATCCAGTAATATAAATATAGTATACTTTCAAAAGATTTCTCATAAAATAAAGGTATCTATTCAGAATACTGTTTACGATATAAATTGTTATTCTGCCTGAATGCAGATATTTGCAGAAAGTAGTTTTAAATGACTTTGAATAGTTATAAATTAAGAAAAGGATTTTGTGAGGAAGTCTTGCATGGAGCTGGTAAGAAAATGTGCAGGGGCAGTCTGCCTGCTTGGTATTATGACCGGGCTGTTATTTCTGGGGCAGCAGGAGGGGAAGCTGACAGCGGATAAAGAAATGCAGCAGGCGGTTACGCCGGAGGCGAAGGAGGCGGCGGGAGAGGGAAAGAGTGCTGAGGAGGAAGTAAGGAAAATTGCCATTACCTTTGATGATGGGCCTCATCCGAAGTATACGGCGGAGCTGCTGGACGGCTTGAAGGAAAGAGGAGTTGTGGTTACTTTCTTTATGACGGGAGAGAACGCGGAAGCCAACCGGGAACTGGTGAAGCGGGCCTATGAGGAAGGGCATTTAATCGGAAATCATACCTACAGCCATATCCAGCTGACTGCGGGGAACCGGGAGAAATTCAGGGAAGAACTGATAAAAACCAACGGAATATTAAAGGAGATTACCGGGGAGGAGGTACAATATGTGCGTCCTCCCTATGGTTCCTGGGATAAAAGTTTTGAAAAGGAGCTGAATATGTTTCCGGTACTCTGGAATGTGGACCCGTTGGACTGGTGTTCCAGCAATGTATCCTGTATTGTTCAGAAAATCGTCAGTAAGGCGGAAGAGGACGACATTATTCTGATGCACGATTATTACGAAACCTCCGTAGAAGCGGCATTACAGGCGATTGATATACTGCTGGAAGAGGGATATACCTTTGTGACGGTAGAAGAAATTTTGTTCGATTAATCTTATCTTTGATATAGTAAAAACGGGGCATATCGCGTATAATGAATATGTTACAGGTTCGATACAGGAACATAAAGGGAAGGATGCGTCAGCGAAACGCATAGATTGGGGATTTGAATGGAAAACAGCATGGAAAGTATAGAAAAGGAAAGAATGCAGTTTGCAGTACTGATAGATGCGGATAATATCAGTTCCAGGTATGCCGCGACGATTTTTGAAGAACTGGAAACCTATGGGATATCTACATACAGGAGAATTTACGGAAACTGGTCGAAGGGAAATGGCTGGAGTGAGGGGCTTTTGCTGGAACATTCCATTATGCCGGTGCAGCAGTTTTCTTATACTACGGGCAAGAATGCAACGGATATGGCGATGGTGATTGATGCCATGGATATTTTATATAAGAATAAAATACAGGGGTTCTGTCTTGTGACCAGTGACAGTGATTTTACCAGACTTGCCATGCGGCTGCGGGAAGAGAATATGTTCGTGCTGGGAATGGGAGAATCCAAAACGCCGCTTGCTCTGACGAGGGCATGCAATCGTTTTATTCATTTGAATCTGGTGGCAGAGCAGAACAAGGCAGCGGTGGCGGATTTGGATGTCATCGGTGGAGAGGAGCAGAATGTGACGCCGATTTCAGAGGTGAGGCAGGCAATTCTGTCGGTGATTAACGAAAACGGTGGAAAGCAGGTGGATTTGGCACGGGTAGGAAACAGGCTGAATGACAAGTTTTCTGATTTTGATGCCAGAAACTATGGCTATTCTAAGCTGAGTACCATGGTGGCGGAGGAAATTCCGGAGCTGCGTGTCTTTAAGAAAAACAACCTGTATTATGTGGAACGGTGTTCTTCCCTGACAAAGGAGGAGCTGGAAGGAGAAATTTGCCGGATGATAGAAAAGTGCGGCGGAACGGTGGACAATCTGTCTACCCTGAATGATGAACTGCACAAAAAGTACAAGCAGCTTGATTTCAAGCAGTTTGGATTCAGCCGGATATCCAGCTTTCTGCGGAGCATGAAATCCGTGGAAGTACGGGAAAATAAGGTGACTTTAAAGCGGGCAGAAAAAGGACGGAAATAATGCGCGGGGAAAGTGCGCAGAAACGGGTGTGAAAATGGACTTATTTGAATATATGAGAACAACGAATATGGAGAAGGAATCTCCGCTGGCGGCGAGGATGCGTCCCCGCACGCTGGATGAGGTTGTGGGGCAGGAGCATATTCTGGGAAAGGACAAGCTGCTTTATCGTGCCATTCAGGCGGATAAAATCAGTTCGGTTATTTTTTACGGTCCTCCCGGAACCGGTAAGACGACCCTCGCCAGAGTGATTGCCAATACCACCAGTGCGGAATTTACCCAGATTAATGCAACGGTTGCCGGAAAAAAGGATATGGAAGAGGTCGTGGAAAAGGCAAAGGCAACCCAGGGGATGTACGGAAAGAGGACAATTCTCTTTATTGATGAGATTCATCGTTTTAACAAGAGCCAGCAGGATTATCTGCTTCCCTTTGTGGAGGACGGCACGCTGATTTTAATCGGCGCAACAACGGAAAATCCTTATTTTGAAGTAAATGGGGCTCTGATTTCCCGTTCCATTATTTTTGAATTAAAGCCGATTCCTGTAGAGCGAGTAAAGGAGTTAATCCGGAAGGCTGTCTATGACAGCGAGAGGGGAATGGGTGCCTATGATGCCGTGATTGAGGAGGATGCTCTGGATTTTCTGGCAGACCTTTCCGGCGGGGATGCAAGACATGCCCTGAATGCTGTGGAACTGGGCATTATGACAACGGAGAGAAGCGGGGACGGCAAGATACATATTACTCTTGATGTTGCGCAGGAATGTATTCAGAAGCGTGTGATGCGTTATGACAAGACGGGGGACAATCATTACGATACGATTTCCGCATTTATCAAAAGTATGCGGGGCTCTGACCCGGATGCGGCGGTATATTATCTTGCACGGATGCTTTATGCGGGAGAGGATGTGGCATTTATCGCCAGAAGAATCATGATTTGTGCAGCGGAGGATGTAGGAAATGCCGACCCTCAGGCACTTGTTGTTGCCACAAATGCTTCTCTGGCGGTGGAGAGAATCGGTATGCCGGAGGCACAGATTATTTTATCTCAGGCAGCCTGTTATGTAGCCTGCGCGCCGAAAAGCAACGCCGCCTACGGAGCGGTGGATAAGGCGATGCAGGTAGTGGAGGCAACAGGAAATCTGCCGATTCCTCCACATTTGCAGGATGCACATTATAAAGGAGCGGCAAAATTGGGACACGGAACAGGATACAAATATGCCCATGACTACCCGAACCATTATGTAGAGCAGCAGTATCTGCCCTATGAATTAAATGGTCAGGAGTTTTATAAACCCTCGGGAAACGGGTATGAAGTAAAAATTAAAGAACATATCAGCAGATTAAAAAGAGAAGCAAGGGAAAATCAGAATAAGGACTGAATCAAATACTGATAAATTTCCTGATTCTTTTTCTGCCAGTTATCGCAGATTGCAGAGGCCGTGGTTTCATCCGGGACAGAAAGTGTAATGTCCACCAGATTGATGCCGCGGTCTTTTGCTACCAGATGGGCTTCATATTCGCCGGAGGTGGATTTATAATAATCCCCCAGTACAGAGACCTCATTGCGCAGGGCAAATTCATTTTCCCGGAAATAGGTATTGATTTCCTGCTTGATGGCATCGTTGATGCGCTTCTCAAAGAAGTTCAGGGTTTCCCTGCCCTCCGGGGTAATGGAGAGATGGGTGCGGTTCCGGATGGTTTCAGAGGAAATCAGGTTTGCATCTGTCAGTTCATTGATGACCTGCTGCAGGGTCAGGAAATTGGTATAATCCTTTTCCAGAATAAAATCGCTGACCTGGGCGGTTGTCATAGGGAAGTTTACCCGGTTCAGCATATAAAGAACAATCAGTTTATAAAGTGTTAAAGGATCCTGCAGCATAATATAATGGCTCGCTTTCTGCCTTATTTTCCGGCAATCAATTTTCCCTGAAAGGCGTTTTCGGCTTTCATCCGCCTGTGCAGGGAATTTAAAACATCTCTTTTATTGGCGCTCCAGAGAGGGGCTATCAGCAATTTTTTCGGCCCGTCACCTGTGACGCGGTGGATTACGATGTCGGGAGATAAATTTTCCAGACAGGTAATCAGAATATCCAAATAGTCTTCTTTTGTCAAGACTGAAAAAACTCCCCGGCGGTAGTATCCGGCAAGGTCAGTTTCCTCCAGAACATGCAGCAGCTGCAGCTTGACCCCAAAGGGACGAAGAAAATTGACATATCGGATGGTTTCCAGCATATCCTCCGGTGTTTCCCCGGGCAGCCCAAGAATTACATGGACAATGACAGGAATCTGAAGGGCTTTCAGTTTTTTCATGGCATCAGAAAAACAGGGCAGAGAATATCCCCGGCGGATAAAATCTGCCGTTTTTTCGTGGATTGTCTGCAAGCCAAGCTCCAGCCAGATAAATTTTCCGGGAAAACACTCTTTAAGGGTTCCCAGCAGGGCGAGAACATCCTCCGGCAGACAGTCCGGTCTTGTGGCGATGGAAATCCCACAGACAAGAGGGGCGGACAGGGCTTCCGTAAAAATTTTTTCCAGATAGGAAACAGGGGCATAGGTATTGGTATATGCCTGAAAATAGGCGATAAGACAAGGCTGCTGAAAGGAATTTTCCGGCAGCTTTGCGGAAATAAGCCGAACCCCCTCTTCCAACTGTGCGGTCATGGTTAAACCGGCAGTATCCACAGCAAAATCGCCGCTTCCCCCGGCACTGCAGAAAATGCATCCGCCCTTCCCAAGAGTCCCGTCCCGGTTGGGACAGGACATATGGGCATTTAAGGAAATCTTATAGCATTTTCTGTGAAGGTTTTCCTTGCACCAGGCATCCAGAGAGTAGTAGGGCTTTCCCTGCCAGAGCGGATTATTCATGTCTGATGTGAGACTTGACAGCCTCTGCGACTAATTCTGCAACCTTCGGATTAAATGCTTCCGGCATAATATTATCTTCGCTTAATTCCTCAGGAGGAACAAGACCGGCGATGGCTTCTGCGGCAGCCAGCTTCATTTCTTCGGTAATCTGGGCAGCGCGACCCTCCAGAGCACCTTTAAAGATACCGGGGAAAGCGACTACGTTATTTACCTGATTGGGGAAGTCGCTTCTTCCGGTTCCGACAACCCTTGCTCCAGCTGCTTTGGCAACATCCGGCATGATTTCCGGAACGGGATTTGCCATGGCAAAGAGGATGGAATCGTGATTCATGGAAGCAACCATTTCAGGAGTAACAATATTGGGAGCGGAAACTCCTACAAAAATATCTGCACCCTTTAAGGCATCTGCCAGAGTACCGGTTTCGTTCTTCAGGTTGGTGACTTCTGTCATCTTCTGCTGCATCCAGTTTAAGCCCTCGGTATTTTTGGAAACAATACCGACCTTGTCACACATGATAATATTGGGGAAGCCGTAGGTTAGAAGAAGCTTTGTGATGGCAACTCCGGCGCTTCCCGCACCGTTTACAACAACCTTGCAGTCTTCTTTTTTCTTGCCAACAACCTTTAAGGCATTGATGATACCGGCGAGGACGACGATTGCCGTACCATGCTGGTCATCATGAAAGACGGGAATGTCCAGTGTGGCTTTCAGTCTTTCTTCTATTTCAAAGCAGCGGGGAGCACTGATGTCTTCGAGGTTAATACCACCGAAGCCCGGTGCCATCCAGGTAACAGCCTTGATAATTTCTTCTGTATCCTGTGTATCCAGGCAGATTGGCACTGCGTTGACACCGCCAAATTCCTTAAATAAAACAGCCTTTCCCTCCATGACGGGCATGGCGGCGTAAGGCCCGATATTGCCAAGTCCCAGTACAGCGCTGCCATCGGAAACAACAGCAACGGTATTGGCTTTCATGGTATATTTATAGGCTTCTTCCTTATCCTTTGCAATTACCTTACAGGGTTCCGCAACACCGGGGGTATAGGCGATTGCCAAATCTTCTCTGGTTTTTACGGGCGTTTTGGAAACGGTTTCCAGTTTTCCGTTCCATTTTTCGTGCATCATAAGAGCTTTTTCGTTGGTTGTCATTGCAGTTCCTCTTTTCTGTTGATAATAGTGCCAGACAGCACCATATATTCATCATATAATAGTTTTCTTCCCTTCGCAAGACTTCTGAATAAAAAGTACTTTCTATTTTAGAAAATTTGTATTATAATGTAATCATAGATTAAAAATCAACACATCAATGAGATTCATTTCTGCCAGGTCGGCAGAGCAGTATCCATTTTTATTGTAGGAGGAAGTTATGCGCGAAAAGTATGAATCGCTGGCATTGGCACAGTTAAAGGAGCTTGCCAAGGTGCGTGGACTGAAGGGAACATCTACCATGAAGAAGGCAGAGCTGGTTGAGGCGATGCTGGCAGAAGATGAAAAGGTGAAGAAGCAGCAGGAAGAGAAGGCTGCGGAAGCTGTAACGGAAAAAACAACAGAAAAGGGAAATGAAAAGGGCAGCTATACGTCCAATAACAGACGCAGATATACTCCTGTGGGAGTCAGAAATGAAACCCCTTACCGGGCAGACAATAAACGGGAATATGCCGGGCAGCAGCCTGCAGTACCAGCACAGGCGGGAGTACAGCAGACAGGCAGCGCCCCGGGCGGACAGGCTGCTGCAGTACAGCCCATGCAGGGTGGACAGTCTGTGGTAACAGGAGGACAGGCTCCGGAGGCAGGTGCCGTACAGCGTCCCAACAGAAATAATGAAGTGTATGATGAAAAGACATTCCCGAAGGAGCTGGACAGTGGGGAGGCAGCAAGCGGTATTTTGGAGGTTATGCCGGATGGATACGGATTTATCCGCTGCGAAAATTATCTGCCCGGAGAAAATGACGTTTATGTGGCACCCAGCCAGATTCGTCGGTTCGGATTGAAAACGGGAGATATTTTAAAAGGAAATAAGAGGATTAAGACCCAGCAGGAAAAGTTCAGTGCGCTTCTTTATATCAGCACAATTAACGGCTACACCGTGGAGGAAGCCTCCAAAAGAAAAGCCTTTGAGGATATGACTCCGATTTTCCCCGATGAGAGAATCCGTCTGGAAACGCCGGGCTGCAGTGTTGCCATGAGAGTTATGGATTTGGTCAGCCCTGTGGGTAAGGGACAGAGAGGTATGATTGTATCTCCTCCCAAGGCAGGTAAGACCACCCTGTTAAAGGAAGTGGCAAAGTCCATTTTGAGAACAAATCCCCATATGCACATGCTCATTCTCTTAATTGATGAGCGCCCTGAGGAAGTGACGGATATCAGGGAGGCAATCTGCGGAGATAATGTGGAGGTGATTTATTCCACCTTTGATGAACTGCCTGAGCATCACAAGCGTGTTTCCGAGATGGCAATTGAGCGGGCGAAGCGTCTTGTGGAACATAAGAAGGATGTTGTGATTCTGCTGGATTCCATTACCCGTCTGGCAAGGGCGTATAATCTGGTAGTTCCCCCCAGCGGACGTACCCTGTCCGGTGGTCTTGACCCGGCGGCGCTGCATATG
>OLGB01001704.1_pt1 | contig 25522 bp, 29 predicted proteins | sample 1605691 | NCBI WGS metagenome assembly OLGB01 (sample SAMEA3888925, study PRJEB22519) | human gut metagenome | biome: human gut; feature: human-associated habitat; material: faeces | place: Denmark | collected 2010 | reverse complement strand
CTCTATTTGTCTGAATTGTCATATAGTTAATATGACAGATTTTATTTCATGCAAATGAGACTGTATTTAACTTAATTATATGATAGCTTATTTTGACGGTAATGTAAATATCCTGCATGAAAGACTCTGATATTTTGAAGTCTTTTAGTATAATGCTTTTATTTATTTTTCAGAAGGTTAATTTTTCTTAAGATTTCCTCTTTATGTTCTCTTATATCTTCTTCGGAATCTGATGTTGCAAATAATCCCCATGCATCTATATCTTGTTCAATATCACTAATTACTTCTTTCTCTAAATCTTTTACAGATGACCAGGAAAAATTATGCAATAATGGAGTTTCTTCTCTTTCTTCGATGATATATACACCATATAGAGTCAATACAAGAGAAAATTCCTTGCCTTCTTCATCAAAACATACCATTCCATATCCGTTTTCATGGAAAGATATAAATGCATTTAAGACCTCAATAGGAACATCTGTCAGATAGCTGGGAGTTCCGGTAAAATCATTCAACTTAAAGTCACACCATCCATGCTTGGGATTATTTAACATAATTTTCTCCTTTTTATTTTAATATGACATATCCTCTGCGAAAAAGTTATTTCTGCATAAAGAAACCCCACAAGGGGGTTTCTTAGTTATTCAGTAATTCTTTTATCTCTTCTATTGTTTTCCCGCTTTTGTCTATAGTGTCCATTAATTCCTGCAGTTGTATTTCTTTTATTTCTTTTTCAATCCGTTTTCTTTTTTCCTTCAGTTTAGATAAATCAGCTTCTGCCTTCTCAATATCTTTCTCTACTTCTTCTAATTGTTTCACCCTCGAATCTACATCTCTTCTGCGAGCCATATTTCAAAGTGAGCCTCCTTTTTTATGATGATAATTAGAATATAAGAGAAAAGAAATGAGAAGTCAATGAGGTTTCCATTTATTTCCATTTCCAATTTTTTCCAATTTTCAGGTAAAATTTACTTTTTCTTTTTTCTTTCATATTAACTTTGTCAAAAGTTAATGGGAGAAAAATATTTATTTAATCTCCCGGAATGTTACCTGTATTACAGGGGTTTAGCCGGGTGTAGGCCGGAGAAGGAGCGCATATGAAAATTTCTATTGCTAAGTTAAAAGTTGCTGCTATTGATTTTTTACCTGAATTTTCTGAATTCGTCATGCAGTATGGTTCTTATTCCAGAGCATTGCAGGATAAAGCAAGTTATATTGCATGTAATCTTCCGGTTCCGGAAGATGCCGAAAAGAAATATATGGATAAAATGCATGCAGCAGTCAATAAACTTATCAAGCTGGACAGAAAGTTTTATAAAAAATATGATGAGCATATCTTTTGTAAGATTGAAAATGTCCAGGATATGCAGGATATACTTCATACCATTGCTGACAGAATGACAGCATAATAAAAAGCTTGCGATTATCGCAAGCTTTTCTTTTTTATCATTTTTTCAATTTTTGCATTGGTTTCCATAGTTGAAGCCAGCTCTTCTGAAATCTGTTCGGCATATTTTTCATGAAGTTTTATATTTTTTCCATTTTTAATATTTCTGGAAAAATTTTCAAGTTTTTCGGTTCTTTTTTCTGATTCCGTGATTAACGCTTTTAGTCTGTCGGATGTATTCTTAAATTTTATTGTCATAGTTTTTCCCTTTCTCAATTACATTATATGATACAGGGAAAGAAAAATCTATTTTCTGCATAAAATTTTTACTTATGAGACTTGGTAAAATAAGCATCACCATATCCAACATATTTATCACAGGAAGTTCCATTGTCACTGTATACTTCTGCTCCTGCTTTTTTAAGAATACCTCCAATAATGCTGCGATGACACCTTGACTCCAAAGGACAGGTACATCCGATAGCTATCTTTTTGTTTTTCTGTCTGTCAAATAAATCCTTCATGCTGAGATATGCTGGAATAGAATGTATTTCTTTGAGAAATGCGGGTACATATTCTTTTTGAAATACTTCATCTGTCCATTTAAGTTCTTTCTTCTTCTGCCGATACCAGTGAAATAATTTTGTAGACGGACTTAATACCGGAATCCATCTTGTTTTTGAATGATATTTCACATAAGGCTCCACCTGGTCCTGACTTCTCATAATAATCCAGACTTCATCGTAATCTTCCGGATTTATATCATTTATATTACATATATAAATCATAGTTGTTATTCTCCTTACCAGATAAAGTCTAATTTGATTCCTCTAATCAAACCATTTTCTGTTTCTTCTGCATCCATAATCCTGTATAGTCCGGTATCATGTTCTCTTCCATTAAAACTTTCTAAAAAAGAACGATAATTTCCTTCATATATTTCGTTTCTGTTTTTATCTGTGATAATATTTCCTCTTTTTCCTTCCACAATATGGCGAAATTCTCCAGATTGTGGCTTAAGAAATACAGGATTTTCTAAATATACTACAGAATCACCATTAATTTGCTGCTGTATGTCTGCGTATATCTGAAGTAATTTTCCTTTTGCCATTTTTACATCAAAGTTAAAAAATAATGAAGAAAATTCTGTGCTTTCATGGTTATACAAATTATACGCCTGTGATTTAATCTGATTTTCTGTCGTATAAGCCTTCTTGTTCATTTGCATTCTCCTTTTATCTATTTTTATTTAATATGACAGAAATTTACTTTATAAAAAATAGCCCTCTTTGTGAGGGCTATTCTTTATCTTTCTGCTTCTTTTACATGTAATCTCTCTTTTTCCGGAGTCTGATGTTCTTCATTGCGACTTGATTTCTTTAATTCCTGTAAGGCTTTATTGATGTCTTCAAATAAACTATCATCATTTTTCAGACTTATAGAAAAAGCCTGCCCAAAAGATATTTCATTCATGGAGGGGTATTCATAAATAAAATATTCCGCTTTTCTTCTTTCGACAAGATAGCAATTATCTTTTGAATCTGTAATTATGACATTTTCTACATCTTTACAAGAATTAGATTTTTCTTTTTGTGGCAGGCAATTTGGTAGTTCTTTTGCTTTTTCTTTTAAGGCCTCGTAGCAATATTCATCTTTTCCATCTGCAATAAATCTTGCAATAATTTTTTCTACCTCATAAGGAGTTGAACCTTTATCTAAAGAGAATATTTCATCCGCTTCTCTGGGGTCAAATACTCGCTCTCCCCTTGCAGCTACATGAAGGTTTAATAAATCAAGCATGGATGGTGCCTCATTATCCAAACAGGCTCTTACTGCTATTGCCCCTGCCGTCTGTGTGTATTCCGTGCTATGAATAGGTCTTATGCCTCCTATAGCGATATCTGCCCATATAATTTCACGGTTAACAACATCATAAACAAAGGGAATTACCGATTTGGACTGAGCTGTAATTGACATAAGGTTTTTTACTGTCAGTGGTTCAAATATTTCTCCCGTATTTGGATATATCCGGTTTTGCTTTTCCAAGTCTTTAGAATCTGCAGGCGACATCATTTTTTCTCTTTCCATATATCCGAATTTGCATCCGGATTTACAGAAATCAATACCTGAGAAATTATTTACCTGAAATGCTATATAGCGTCCGCCAAGCTTTCCTACTTTCTGCTCGTCAATATCTATAAATTCGCATTCTCCTTCATGACCATTTGCTCTCTGGTAAGTAACATCACCTGAATGGACACCAAATGAATCTCTTAAATTTGTGTAGCTGATATGACCTATTTCCTGCAAATTTCCATTCATGATAACTGCTGATAAATCAATATCTACATCATCCTTCCACCAGATAAAAGAACGCAAAATCTTTTTATTTTCTTCCAACGGAATTCTTGAGCCTCTGGTAATGACTTTGGACTCCTGAGAAAGGTTCCTTAATGTCATGGGAGCCTTGTATCCTGCAAGATTTTTATCTATATAGACTTTTCCGAGATATCCTTTATCCATAAATCTGCTTATAAGTACATTATTACAAACTTCAATAATTCCTGCACATACAGACATATCTAATTTTTCAGGAGCTTTTGACACATAAGCTTTTGCAGTCTGTCCCTTTGGAAAATATAAGTTGTAATCTTTATCCTCTGTCCTGTGTATAAAACGTTCTCTTAATGTAAGCAACGTTTTGGTTGGAATTTTAAATGCAATATCTGAAAATGCCTGTTTGATTTTTTTATAGTCTTTCTCTTCCGATTTACGAATAATTTCATCCAGCCTTCTAATAAAAATTCCCGGTTCATCTGATGCGAAGCTTATAATATCCTCTATATCCTGATTTTTAATCGCTACATTTAAGCGATGTGTTGGAGATGCTGCTTTTTCATTCTCTCTGATTTTATTAATATATTCAGACGCATGTGGGTACCTTAATTCATTATTTTTGTACCGAAATTCGTCAACATGAAGGTACTGGAACATTTTCTTAAATTCTTCCGGTCTCATAGACATTTGTGCATATGCATTTTTATCTTCATCTATTTTCTGCAACAGGTATCTTCTGATGCTTCTTGGCTGTGCTGTAAAATGAACTTTTTCACTCAGACTAATATCCCCATCAGATAACCCTGCATAAATTCTCATAACATCTGTGGCGGAATGAATATATTTATTTAGAGCATCCATATCTTTAAGATTTTCAGCGGTTGTCTGCTCTGGATTTTTAAGTACTGCACAGCTTATCATGGCAATATTTTCTTTATTTTCCATTTTTTCAGGAAGTAAATTTTTCCATTCTTTGTTTTCATGAATTAGACTTTCTATATCTTTTTTATCCTGCTTTGAATATGAAATATTAGATTTTAACAGGTCACTTACGATATTATTTACGTCTTCTTTACTTCCTGCATCAAGGATTGTCATTTTTGTATTGCCTTTGGGCATAGGAAGTCTGTATTCTATAGAACTTTCTGTTTCAGGCACATTAAATCCAGCGTGATGTAAATCTCTTTTAAAATAATGAATAAGCGCATTTGTATATAGCTGGCTCTCTTCCATTGTCATAACCCGATTTGGAAAATTTGGATATAATGGCTTATAATCAAGGTCTGCACCTACAAGTTCTTTAATCTGCCGTAATAGGTCTGTTCCTGTCTGCTGAATTACTGTAATATCACTATTGCACAACTTTTCATATAAATTTTCTGACAGACAATATCCGAGTTGTCTTAGGTTAGCATCCAATGCATTTACGGATGGAGTATGTATCATATAAGTATCATATGGGAATGGAACATTCATAAATGATTTATCTTCCATTATGACAAGATTCCTGCGTCTCAAAGCTATTTCATTTGTTTTATTCATGCTATATCCTCCTAAAAATGATGATAATATAATTACAAAATTAATATGTCAGAAAAAATATTTTTTCAAATAAAAAATGCCGTGTAATAAACACGGCATTTCTAACTGGTCAGCAAATTTTCTAATCAACCGCCGGATTGAAAGTCCGGCTTACATACTTATCATCAAATATGGAAGGAAGAAAATTTATATCCAGTTTCATTTGGTCAGCGAAATTTCTAAATAATAACATTTATCTGTTTTGAATTAAGGAAGGAAGAAATTTCATATCCAAAATGAGCATTTTAAGTGATTTTCTCCACTTATCAGCTTACATTATTAATATGATAGAAAAAATTTTTTGAAATTATTTTTCTGCTTCCTTTTTTGCTTTTTCTGCTTTTCTTTTAGCTTTATCTACGGATTGAGCCAATAAAACCATATCCGTTTTAGAAGAGTTGTTTACCACAAGGTCTACTTCCTTTTCCATATCAAGAAACATTCCATAATCCCTGTTGATTCTGGCATTAACTTCATTCATGTCGTCATAAGTAAATCTTTCTTCTTTGCATCTGTCAATATATCTTTTTACACGGGTTCCAAGAGGTGCCGTTATCAGGATGGCGAAAATATTTTCCTTTCCAAGAGTTTTCTGCATCTGCCGGTATCCATTTGGCGTAAGTATAACTACTGTTTTGTTTGAAGCCTTTAAGTAATCTTCTTTTCTGGTTCCATAAAATCTTTTCTGTGTGTATTCCGTATATTCGGCAAAAATACCTTCTGAAATCATGTTTCTGAATTCTTCTTCGGATACAAAATGATAATTCTTGCCATTTACTTCGCCGGGACGCATATCCCTTGTGGTAAATGACACAACTTCCTTATACCCGTATATTTCTTTAAGTGTATTAGATAGTGTATCTTTTCCTGCGCCAGAAGCTCCAATAATTGCTATAATCATATTTTTTCTCCTTTTTTCGTTATATTTTCTTTTAATATGCAAGAAAAAGTTAAAAGAAAAAGCCCATCTTTTGATGGGCTTCTTTTTTACATGAACATTCCGTGTTTCTTGTCATAATAATAAATATGACCGGATAATACGTCTTCTGCAGAAAGAACAGTCCTGTTTACTTCTTCTACTATTGCATTAATGTCATTGATATGTTCATCATAAGGCACAACAATGACTTCGTGGATACTGCTGGGAATGACAATCATCTTATCTGTTCCAAGAGTATCAAGCGCCTCTTCCATGGCATCATCATTTAAGCATTCTGCTGCACCATTGATATATGACGAGTTAGAAACATACAGCATGTCAAAGGGCGTATCAAGACGATACCCTGACATTTTATAAATCTTATCGGCAATACTTTCAATGATATACTTGTCCTTTAATAAATTCTTCATAGCTATCGTATGAAGTTTGTCCTCTGAAATATCCCATTTTTCAAGAATTTCCTTTGTAACCGTAACAGAGACATCATTTAACCGAACTGTGTAAATAACGGCTAAATCGAGAAAATCTTTATGGACACATTTATTTAATGTCCCAATGTTTTTCTCATAGCTGACTATCTTGGGATAAACAAGCTGACTTGCTTTTTCATAGTCCAGAATGATTTTTTCAATTCCGTTATATTTAACTCCTGCATTGGTTTTTAATACGGAACCGTATGTTGTGATAATCTTTACTGCATCAGTATGCACGTCTCCTGTTACGTATTCATCCATATATAAAACAGGAACAACATTACTATTCTTCTGATTATCATAAAGAATGCTGATTCCATGCTTTGTTCGTCCATTATTTTTTTGAACTTCCTGATAATGAACTGTTCCATTGCTTCCTACAATGTTTTCAATCATATTTACTACTCTTTTAAAATATTCTGTGTTCATCATATCTTTTCTCCCTTTATCTTTATTTGGTAAAATTAATATGAGAGAATTTATGAAAATGAAATTATTTTTCCAGAATATTCTTCGCAAAAATTAAAAGTTCTTTGGTTTTTGCGTAATTTGATAAAATTGCTGCTTTTCTTCCTGCTTTTACTCCAAGCTTATAATAAGCTTCCGGAGTTTCTGGAATGTCATTATTATCTTTTTCGTTTACTACTCTGTTTTGCATCATATTGATATTCCTGATTTCCTCATTCAGAATGGCAATGACATTTTCTTTTTTGCACATACTGTCAAAAGCGGTGAACGTCATTTCTTTTATGATTTTATCCATATCATCATTTGAAGATGTAACAAAATTTGGAGAAGCCTTTTTCCATGCATCCCGTAAAATTTCATACGTTACTTTATTTTCCAGGTTATTCATTGGCAAAATTCCTTTCTTTTTCTATCTTTAATATGACAGAGCAAAAAGAAAAAGCGGACTATTGTCCGCTTTTCGTATAATAATTCTTTCTGACAAAAATGCATGTTTCCGGAAATTCATCACAGCCACAGTTATTTGCGCATGTACAGCAATATTTATCTTTCAAATAAGAAGATACATCTTCCCATTCAAAAGCATCTTCTCGCCATATACAGCTTTCTCGCATCATTTCATAGCATGGTAAACAGAGGGTTCTTGTTGTAAAATCACCATCTACTTTTCCGGATTCATATGAATACTTCTCTCCTATTTCAATTTGTTTTTTACAAAACTCACAATTATGTTCTTTTTTTGCTACCGGTTTTTTGATTTTATAAAATTCAACCATAGTTTTTATCCTTTCACCAACCTAAATTAAGGGGCATTTTATAAAACACCGCATCTCTTCTATTGTTCCAAGTTCTTTTTCATAAATTTTAGATAAAAACAGAAAAACAATACTGGAAAAAGACTGCTGTAAGGTTCTGTGATTCCGACTCATAGCCGTAATGAAGTCATTTACCGAAATATCCTCTGCATGACCCATATATTCAGTCATCGCATTATAAATAGCATTTCCAAGCTTACAAGCATATTCATTGCGTCCATCATATAATCGGTTGATATACATTTCATGTAATTTTTTAATCCATGCAATGCTTAATTTTTTGTAGTATTCTACATTTTCTGCCTTAAGCATAGTATTTACTGCTGCTTCATTGTCGCAGGAAAGAGAATTTACATAATTATCAAATTCATCGGCAAGTTTATGTCCATTTATCTGTTCATAATTTTCAAGATTGATAAAATCGCTTTTCATAAGTTATCCTCCATATTTTCAATAAGTTATTTTTAATATGATAGAATTTTTGAAAATAAAATTTGTTATATAAAAAAGCTGCGCCAAATAGCACAGCCTTCTATTTTATTCTTTTACTTTGTTGTAAATGGGCTTAATTTTGCTGACCAGTTCCGCTAATTTTTCCTCTGTTAAAGACATTCCGTTAGCAGCGGCATTCATTTTTAATCGGATTTCTAATCCAATCGTATCATCTGAAGATGATTTAATAGCGTCCTTAACCCAAAACTGAATATCTGCCGGGATTCCTGCGGATGCAAGAATTTCGTCATCATTTTTATTTTCAGAAATATTTTCCTTAACAGGTCCTTCTTCTATCTTCTTTTCTTTAGGTTTTCTTTCAGTTTTTACACTTTCATTCTTTTTGTTTTCAGTAGACCTTTTGAGTTTTAAAGAAGGTTTTTTCTGCATAATGGATATTTTTACACCGGGCAGTTCCATATCCATTAAAGGCTTAGTTAAAGCATCTGAAGTGCTGGCAATACCAACTTCTGTTATTGGCGAAATAACTCTTTCTTTTTCTACAATAGTTCCAATTAAAGCGGCAATAGTAATGGCATTTACCTTTTTAAGTTCAATATATTTGCTATTGGAAGGAATATCCTTAAGCAGCCTGACAGGAATTACGCTGTCATACGAGTAAATAATTGATAAGTTTTCGTTGTCTGCTACTGTCGGTAATGTCGGAATACTATCGACCTTTCCACTTAAAATCAAAAAACATGTTTTCATATTTGTCTCCTTTATATTTTTTAATTATTGACTTTTTCAAATATAACAGTTAAAATCCCTGACACTCTATGCCTTTTGCATCTATGTAAATTATTAAAGCTCTAAAACTTTCATAAATCTTTACCAGCGTGTCGGTGGCCTTTGCACCTATGTAAATTATTAAAGCTCTAAAACTTAATTGTCTCGATATCTGATACCGGCTTACCTTTGCACCTATGTAAATTATTAAAGCTCTAAAACCTCAAAGATTACATATTCAGACAGTAATTAATGTCTTCTATCGGACGAATCCAGATAGCTGTTTATTATTTTCCCGTCTGATATTCGACTTTCGTCAAGGTTGGCAAATCAACCTTATTGTATTTTCCTTTATATTTCTATAAAAATTATATTACGTGATAAATTGTATTGAGTAATATCTTCTTTTCGTATACATGTGTATTATTAGAGTTATAAAACAAGGTGAATTTTAATATCCTTTACATCTATACAGATTATCAAAATTTTTAAACCTGCGAGTATCTCATACACAATTGCGGTTTAAATATCAGTTGCTCCACCTTTGCATCTATGTAAATTATTAAAGTTCTAAAACCTCAAAGATTACATATTCAGACAGTAATTAACGTCTTCTACCGGACGAATCCAGATAGCTGTTTGTTATTTTCCTGTCTGATATTCGACTTTCGTCAAGGTTGGCAAATCAACCTTATTGTATTCTCTTCTGTATTTTTATAAAAACTATATTATGTAATAAATTGTATTGAACGATATCTTCTTTTTGTATACATGTGTATTATTAAAGTTGTAAAACAAGGTGAATTTTTATATATAAACACCTGACCTTTTGCATCCATGTAAAATATTAAAATTTTAACCTCGCAGAAGTTTCCCTCGGAACCCTTTGCGCTCATGCAAGTGATTAAAGTTTTAAAACAATAAGTGGAACTATTTTGGGAGCAATAGTCCTTTGCATCTATGCAAATGATTAAAGTTCCAAAACCTGTAATAAGTTTTCTGTAAGTTGCTTTCACTTTTACATCTATGCAAATTATTAAAGCTCTAAAACTTCAAAGATTACATGCCCAGACAGTAATTAATGTATTCTACCGGACGAATCCAGATAGCTGTTTGTTATTTTCCTGCCTGATATTCGACTTTCGTCAAGGTTGGCAAATCAACCTTATATATGAAATTCTCCAATTTATCATTTCTGATAATATTAATATGATAGAAAATTTCAAAATGAGACTAAAAAATATATATTTTTTGTATAACAAAAAAAGGACATTTTTACTGTCCTTTTATTACTGATGTCTTTCTGGCATTTACAGTAGAATTGTATATATGCCTGTAGGCTTCTATTTTGCCCTTATTTTCATTTTTCTTATTTTAGCTATTAAATCTTATGTAAAAGCTATTTTTGCTTATTTAAGGGCTAAAATGGGCAAAAAAATAAGTCATATTATGACCTATATACTAAATAGTGCTTTGATTACCTTTTTGATTACCTTTGCTTTTTGGGAAGAAAAAAGACACTATCCGGATTTTCCTCCTTTTCCAGTATTTTCAAGGATTTCCAGGCAGTGTCTACTTTCAAATAGCAACAGCTTGTAGGGGAATCGAACCCCTGATTCCGCCGTGAGAGGGCGGCGTCTTAACCGCTTGACCAACAAGCCATTTGAATGATGCTTGTATAGCATAATATATCCCGTCAAAAAAAGCAAGCACTTTTTTCAAAAATTTTGAAAATTTTGAAAATTCTCAAGCTCCAGGTGCAGCTCTTTGATTTCTCTTATGGGGATGCATGTGCCGTCTTCAAAAACCATTTCTTTTTCGTACTCTTTGATTTTCCATATCCTTCCACGGTACTCCTCGTAGCTGCCGCCGTTCTTTCTTTTGTCCGGTACAAAGTAACGCACGCCCACAAGGGGATGTTCTTCCCTGTGGGCTACGATATATGCCATCTTTTCGTTTAAAATCCGGTACTGATACTCCGTCAGTGCCACATCCTCTTCCGTCAGTCTGGCGGTTTCCTTAATCTGTCCGTCGTAGCCGGTCAGCGCCGCAAAGGCACCGAACTGGGCAGCCCGGTCCCCGATGGACATGCGGGGTCTGTCCTTGGACACATGATGGGGCAGATTGATAATGTCGTCATATTTACCTTTCATATCTCCTGCCTCCTATGCTTTATGGCCGCCTATCTGCCGGTTTCTGTCAATGGTGGTGGCTCCTTCTTCTAAATTGGTGCCCTTTAAGATGGCATTCTTGCCGAATTTCTTCCGGATGGCAAGAACCGCCTCCTGGGCTTTCCGTTCTTTTAAGAGAGCCGCCTTTTCTTCTTTTTTCCGTTCCTCTTCCGCTTTTATGTCCGTAAACAGGGAAAGCTGCTCGTAGGTTTCCGTTTTTTGTGCCTCGGCTTCGCTCTCATCCACTACATTTGCCGCTACCACCGACATCCGGCGGGTTAAAAGCGCCGGGTCCATAATCCGGTCATACAGCTCCATGACTGCATCCATAATGATACTTATAGAGGAGGTCTTTTCTTTTAAATTAGCAGTGCCGTGGGCATGTTTAGGAATTTTCCTGCCATAGCGATCCGTCACCACTTCCCCGTTGTAAGCATTTCTCCGGCTTTTGTCCGTCAGGTTTTCAATATCGTACCCCACTGTCAGCACCATCCGGTCAGTCATCAGATGTTTATCCAAAAGGTCCAGTACTAAAAGCTCCGTCATTTCCCGTATAATCAGTCTGGTCTTTTCAAAGTCATAGGGCTCCGATAGCACCTGTCCGGTGCTGATACTGTTGGCGGATGGCTTGTATGCCTTGATATCCTCTATGGTGCAGGGCTCCCAGCCCCAGGCATGGTCGATTAAAAGCTCTGCATTCACACCGAACAGATCGTACAGAAGCCCCTCGTTATAAAACTCTCCCGGCTTCCCCACGGAGCAGCGGGCAATATCTCCCATGGTAAACATGCCGTTTTCCGCCAGCTTCTTTGCATAACCTCTGCCTACCCGCCAGAAATCCGTAATCGGCTTGTGATCCCAGAGATACCTTCTGTAACTCATCTCGTCAAGCTCCGCAATGCGCACGCCGTCTTTGTCCGCCTCCGTATGCTTTGCCCACACATCCATGGCAATCTTGCATAGATACAGATTGGTACCGATGCCCGCCGTGGCGGTAATGCCGGTTTCGGAGAGAATATCCTGTATGATTTTCCGGGTCAGCTCCCTGGCACTCATTTTATAGGTAGAAAGATACCTGGTGGCATCCATAAACACCTCATCCACGGAATATACGTGCATGTCCTCGGGGGCAAAATACCTGAGATAAATCTGATAAATCCTTGTGCTGTATTCCATGTACTTTGCCATACGGGGCGGCGCAACGATATAACTCACCGCAAGGCTTTTATCGCTGTCGATATCCTCCGCGTGACAGCTTTTCCCTGAAAATTTCCGCTCCGGGATGGCGGCAAGCCGCCTTCTGTTGACTTCTTTTACCGCCGCCACGACCTCAAAAAGCCTTGCTCTTCCCGGTATCCCGAATGCCTTCAGGGAGGGGGAAACAGCAAGGCATATAGTCTTTTCTGTACGGCTTTCATCCGCCACCACCAGATTGGTGGTAAGCGGATTTTCCTTTCTTTCCACACATTCCACAGAGGCATAGAAGGATTTTAAGTCAATCGCAATGTAAGTATGCTCCATCTGACAATCCGCCTCCGTTTCCTGTGAAAAACATTACATATGTAAAAATTCCTTCACAACCGCTTTCATCTCTTCCTTGTCGCATACGCGGTCATGCAGTACCGGTGCGGTACGAATTTCTTCGATGGCATTGGGTACTTTTACATTGGCAAGCTTGGACAGTTCGTCCACCAGTGCGAAATCATCCATAGCTGCATACTTTTCATCAATGGCTTCCATGACGCTTCTGGTAAACTTGAACGGGCTTGCGGTGGATGCAATCACGGTCTTTGCCTCGTCCTTTGTCTGTGCTTTGTATTTGTTGTATACAGTAGCGGCTACCGCCGTATGTGTGTCAATCACATAGCCGGTTTCTTCGTACAGCTCCTTAATGGTTGCGGCAGTTTCCTTTTCCGTTGCGTAGTTGCCGTAGAAATCCGCTAATTTTTCTTTCATTTCCGCCGTGATTTCGTACTTGCCCTGACCGCTTAAGGCTGCCATCAGTGCGGCATTCTTTTCCGCATCGTTACCGGCAATACGGTAAATCAGTCTCTCTAAGTTGCTGGAAATCAGGATATCCATAGAGGGAGAGGTGGTCAGTACAAACTCTCTGTTTCTGTCGTAAACGCCTGTTTCAAAGAAATCATATAAAACCTTGTTGTCGTTGGATGCACAGATGAGCTTCTTGATGGGAAGTCCCATGTTCTTTGCATAGAAAGCGGCTAAAATGTTGCCGAAGTTGCCGGTGGGAACGACCACGTTGATGGCTTCTCCGTCCGCAATTCTGCCTTCCTTCAAAAGCTGTGCGTAAGCATATACATAATATACAATCTGGGGAACCAGACGTCCGATGTTGATGGAGTTGGCTGAGGAGAACTGATAACCTGCCTTGTCCATTTCCGCTGCCAGCTCTTTGTCGCCGAACAGCTTCTTTACACCGGTCTGGGCATCGTCAAAGTTGCCGGTAATGCCGATTACACAGGTGTTGTCCCCCTTCTGGGTCACCATCTGCTTCTCCTGGATGGGGCTGACGCCGTGCTTGGGATAAAAGACGATAATCTTCGTTCCCTTTACGCCTGCAAAGCCTGCCAGTGCCGCCTTGCCGGTATCGCCGCTTGTCGCAGTCAGGATAACGATTTCATTCTTTACCTGATTTTTCTTTGCGGATGTAATCAAAAGATGGGGAAGTATGGACAGCGCCATATCCTTGAAAGCAATGGTTGCGCCGTGGAACAGCTCCAGATAATAAGCGCCTTCCGCTTCTACCAGTGGTGCAATTACTTCGGTATCAAACTTGCTATCGTAAGCGTTGTTGATACACTGCTTTAACTCTTCCTCCGTAAAATCCGTCAGGAAAAGCTTCATTACTTCATATGCCACTTCCTTATAGGTAAGTCCCGAAAGCTCCTTTAAGCTCTTGTCCAGAGCCGGAATACGGTCAGGTACAAAAAGTCCTCCGTCGTCGGAAAGTCCTTTTAAGATTGCTTCCGAAGCCTTTACCGGTGTGCCGTTGCTTCTGGTACTGTTGTACAATACTTCTTCCATTCTGTGTATCTCCTTTCGTGCCCTCAGGCACTCAATTCTGTCTTTAAAAAGATTGGAATCAGTATACCATACCGCCTATTTTTTGGCAATGGTGGTTAATAAAAAAACTCATGCCCGCCGTGGGCGAACAGAAACGTCAGCCTTTCGTCGAACCACTTCATTTTGTCCTTGTCCGCATATTTTCTGGCGGCAAAATATAGGGCGCCTTCCGAAATATCCTCCCCGCAGAGTACACGCTCCACCGCTTCCTTCGTCTCCTCGCTGACCGTTACTTTTTCGTATCTGCCGTTGTAGGCGGGGGAAAACTGGGAGGTTCCGTTTTCCCGCTGGAACACCACCTCCCGCACAGTATCAGGAAATGCCGGGTTGTTCACACGGTTTAATACCACGCCCGCCACCAGCATTTTTCCTTCTTCATCCTCTCCTCCCGCTTCCGCCTCCACAATCCTAAGCAGTACCTCGTAATCGTCCTCTGACAGTTCATACAGTCTTTCCTTTTCCGTCACTTCCACGGAAAGCACCCGCTGTCCGGACGCCGGTCTGTCCATTTCGCAGGCAAAGCTCATTTCTTCCAGGGGCATCAGCGCCTCCTCCACATTCAGATGAAAGGCCTCCGTTGCCACCACATAGCTTACCTTCAGTTCGGTAAGATTTACCACTGCGGCAAGTGCAATCAGGTTGATAAGAAGCAAAGCCGCCATATATTTTTTATACATGTCTTTTTCTCCTTCACTTTTATTATTTTATACAGCCTGTCTGCAAAATATTTCTAAAATTTGTATTTTCTTATAAAATCTGTTATGGTGAAGGCAGGGAAATTTCATTTTCCCGCCAGATTCAGATAAGATAAGGAAGGGAGTCCAATTATGGAAGGTTGTTTTTCGGCACAAAAAAAAGACGGTAGTCTCTACTACCGTGCTTCCGTGACCTACCGGGCAAAGCATATCAGCCTGGGCAGCTTTTCTGTGCGGGAAAATGCCGTAAATGCTTACAGAGAAGCCGGGCGTCTGCTGTCCGATGCCTCCCTCTCCCTTTCCGATTATACGGATGAATGCTTTCTTTCTTTTGAAAAATGGGTGGTGCTTGTCAATTTCCGGGACAACGGCGTCTATTTTTCCACTCCCATTTACGTGCGTCCCCGCTTCTTTTATTATTACCATTCTAAAAGCCTGGTGCTCAAATTTGATGTGGATGACCTTTTTTACTATTCCTCCCACAAAATCATGAAACGGGGCGGACATTATTTTGTTGCCGACTTCGGCATGCAGGTCAATATTTTAAACCGCTACGGCATCAAAAACTATGCGGTGCCGGGACGCGACTACCGGTTTGAGAACGGGGATACCACCGATTTCCGCCGTGAAAATCTTGTCATCTTAAACCGCTACCACGGTGTTTCCTATGAAAAAGAAAAGGGGCTCTACCTCTCTAAAATCCATGTGCGCGGGAACTACGTCATCGGCCGCTATAAAACCATGGAGGAAGCCGCCATCGCCTACAACAAAGCCGTGGACATCTTAAAGAAGGCGGGCTGTCCCAAGGCATTTGTGCCCAATTATGTAGAAAATATACCGGCAGGTATGTATGCCGAAATCTATACACGCCTGCCGGTATCTTCCAAACTGTATCAAATCACTTTTTCCGTTAATCAGTAATCCTTACTTTTCCGAATAATCGATAAAGCTGATGCTTAAGTCCGCATAGCCAGCAATGCCATCCACCACTGCCGTATCGCTGTACTGCCACATGGTAAACTCATACGGATAATCCGGCAAATCCCCGGGCTGATCCAGCCACACATCATAAGCGGTCAGTCTTGACAAATCAATTTTTTTAATGAGCCACTCCTTATTGCCGTACAGCATGGGCTGATAGCCCGCCGTGCTGACGGTGTCCAGAAACTTCTTGGTTAAATTCGTCCGTTCATCCCTTGTCAGGTTTTCAATGCGGGCGGTATCGTTGTTCACCAGCTCCATGTCAAACACAATGGGATAGGAAATCTCATAGTCACCGATATTGTCGAGCACCAGCGCCGCTTCCTCTGACACCTCTTCTTCCGTAATTGCCTGGGAAGAAAAATACAGCCCAATCTTTAAGCCGGCATCCGTTGCCCGCTTCATATTATCCTCAAAGTACTCGTCCATCATAAGCTGTCCGGTGCCGTAGCCTCTGACGCCCACGCGGATCATGACAAAATCAACCCCCGCTTTGCGCAGCTTTACAAAATCCACATAGTCCTGATACTTGGAAACAGCTGCTCCCACATAGGAAACCTGTCTGCCGTCCACATAATATTTCATCAGATCGGACTGGCACACCAGCTTGGTATAATCGTACTCCTGCTTTGGAAGGTAGGGGCTGATAAGCACCCATTCTTCCTTGCCGTCCTTGTCCGTCACAAGCGTATGCCTGCCGTCCGTAGCCGGGTCGCTGGTCTTTACCGGCTCCGTTTCCGTTTCGCTTTCCTTAGCTTCTTCCTTTTCCTCCGGGTACATATCCCAGAAGTCTAAATCGTCCGGTGTCAGGGTGCCGGTCTGCGTCGCGGAATAGTCCGCGGGCAGATCATCCGCCACCGGCTTCTGCTCCTGTGTATCCGGCAGTGTCACCGCATTCCTGCGGTTGTTTGTATTTAATATCACAATCAGGATAAAGATACCCACCACAAAAATCACAGCTCCGGCAAGCATCCCCTTCATTCCCGGGCTCCATTTATCCTGTTCATACTCATCGGGAAGCTTCATACTTACCTCCGTAACCTTCCTGTGTTCCGCTGCCTGCACGGAATCTATTTCATAATACCGCCGTCTGCTTTTTCTATACGATTACGTGTCTCGGGCACTTCTCCGCGCAGACGCCGCAGCCCGTACACTTCTCCTGGTCGATAACGGCATGGAAATCCACTACCTTGACCGCTTCATTGGGACAGCTTCTCACACAGATGCCGCAGCCGATGCAGCCAACATTGCAGGCTTTCATGGTAACCGGGCCCATATCCTTAGAGGAACATGCCACAATATGCTTTGCCTCGTAAGGCTCTAAGGAAATCAGATGCTTGGGACATACCGCAATACATTTACCGCACGCCTTGCAGGCTTCCCTATCCACCACCGCAATGCCGTTTTCCATGTGAATGGCATCAAAGGGACATTCCTTCATGCAGGTGCCGAACCCCAGACAGCCGCTGTTGCAGGACTTGGGACCGCCGTTGGGTACAAAGCTCAACATACGGCAGTCTTCTATACCCGTGTATTCGTAATCCGGGTGGGTCTTTTCACAGTCACCCATGCAGTGCACATAAGCAGCCATACGCACGGTCTTTTTGCTTTCCACACCCATGATTTTGGCGATTTTCTCACCCACCGGTCCCCCGCCTACGGGACAGGCATTGACCGGCGCCTCGCCTTTTGCAATGGCTGCCGCCAGACCTGCGCAGCCCGGGAAACCGCAGCCGCCGCAGTTGTTGCCCGGTAGTGCGTTTAAGACCGCTTCCTCTTTTTCATTGACCTGTACTTTAAAGAAAATTCCTGCTATTCCCAGGAAAATACCGACAAATATGCCAACGCCGCCAATCAGTACGGCAGCTGCTATAATACCCGTTGCACTCATCGCCCATCCTCCTTATAACAGTCCGGAAAATCCGCAGAACGCAATCGCCATCAGTCCTGCCGTCAGCAGTACATGGGGCATGCCCTGAAAAGATTCCGGTACATCGTTGTATGCCATTTTTTCCCTGAGCCCGGCTAAAATCACAATGGCAATGAGAAAGCCGAAAGCCGTTGCAAAGCCGTTGACCGTGCCGGCTAAAATGCCGTATTCTTTCTGCACATTGGTGATTGCCACACCTAAAACCGCGCAGTTGGTGGTGATTAACGGCAGGTAAACGCCCAGCGCCTTGTATAAGGACTTCATATATTTCTTTAAGAACATTTCCACGAACTGCACCAGTGCGGCAATGACCAGAATAAAGACGATGGTCTGCAGGTACTCTAAATGGAACGGTACCAGAAGGAACTTGTAAATCACACCGGCAATGGCGCTGGATAAGGTGATAACGAAAATAAGCGCCGCACCCATACCTGCCGCCGTGTTGGTCTTCTTTGATACACCGAGGAACGGGCAGAGTCCCAAGAACTGGCTCAGTACCACATTGCTGACCAGAGAAGAGCTGATTAAAATAATGAGTAAATTTCTAACGGTTTCCATTACTGCTCCTCCTTTTCCGCACAGTCTCCAACGGAGCAGTTCATGCAGTCATGACCGCATCCGGAGCCGATTTTGCTGACGTCTTTTCCTTTCGCCGCCAGCTTCTTTTTCACATAGTTCTGCAGGGCAACCAGCGCTGCCAGTACAAAGAAAGCGCCCGGCGCCATGACAAAGATGCCGATGGGTGTATATGCCTTCGGCATAACGGCAAAACCGAAGAGCCTGCCTTCGCCCAAGATTTCTCTTACGGCGCCGATACAGGTCAGCGCCACGGAAAATCCCAGTCCCATGCCGATACCGTCAAACAGGGAGGCAATGGGCTTGTGGGAATAGGCATAGGCTTCCGCTCTGCCTAAGATAATACAGTTTACTACGATTAACGGGATGTACACGCCAAGCGCCTCGTTTAAGGAAGGAAGATACGCTTCCAGCAAAAGCTGCACCACCGTTACAAAAGAGGCAATGACGACGATAAACGCCGGAATGCGCACACTGTTCGGAATGATTTTCCGGAGTAAGGAAATCATCAGGTTGCTAAGTGCCAGCACCACTGCCGTGGTAAGCCCCATGCCAAGACCGTTCATGGCAGAGGTGGTAACCGCCAGTGTGGGGCACATGCCGAGTAAGAGGACAAATGTGGGGTTTTCCTTCACAATGCCGTTATATAGACGTTCTACTGCACTGTTTTCTTTCATTTTGCTGCCTCCTCTCCCGCAAATACGCTGTTATATAAATCCACACCGGTGTTGACGATATTGGTCACTGCCTTTGTGGTAATGGTTGCACCGCTGATGGCATCGATTTCGTTGTCCGCCACAGCTCCGCTCTTGGTATAGACAAAGCTCTGGGCTTTCTTTCCCGCAAACTGCGGGATAAGCACCTCTCCCGCTTTCATACCGAGTCCTGCGGTTTCGGAAATGCTTAAAATGGAGACGCCGCCTAAACTGCCGTCCGTAAGGATGCCGGTCATCAGTTCGATGTTGCCGCCGTAGCCTTCGGAGCATGTAAGCAGGTATACATAACCGATGGTTTCCCCCGCCGCATTTTTGGCTTCAAAGTAGCTGTCGTCCACCTTTACACCGTTTTCCGCCGCTCTTTCCACCACCTGTAAAAAAGCTTCGGAGCTGTTATCCGCAAAGGATTTCTCCGTAAAGGAATCCGCCGATGCCACAACCTCCCTGCAGGAATTCTGCACCTTCAGCTCTTCCTGTCTGGCAATGGGCTCCTTGGTCAGTTCGTTTACAAAACCGAGCATCAGTCCCACTATCAGGGTAATGGCAAAAAGGATACCGGCGTCCTTCCACATTTTTTTCATGTCCTGGCTATTTTTCATGATGACCGCCTCCTTTTCCAAAGGCTTTCGGAACCGTCACCTTTTCAAGCAGGGGAACAATCAGGTTGCCGATGATAATCGCATAGGAAACACCTTCCGCGGATTTGCCGTATACACGGAAAATACCGGTCAGGATACCCAAGAAAATACCGTACAGGTACTGCCCTTTTCTGGTTATGGGGCGTGTCACGTAGTCCGTTGCCATAAAGAAAGCGCCGAGCATCAGACCGCCGCCGGCTACCTGTGCCGTCACGTATGCCGGGTCAAAGCCATGTCCGCCGAACAGGCAGATAAACAGGGCAAAGGTGGCTATATACATGCCGGGAATACGCAGGTCAATCAGTCCTAAGGCAATTAACAGGCATGCGCCGATGGCAATGGCAATCACGGAAGTTTCTCCGATGGTGCCGCCCGTGCGTCCGATAATCATAGGAAGGAGCTTTACTTCCTCTCCCATTTTAAGGGCTGACAGAGGGGTTGCGCCGCTGTAGGCGTCGCAGACAAAATTCGTCATGAGCGCCGGAAAGGAAATTAACAGAAAGCATCTGCCGCCCAGCGCCGGGTTCATGAAATTCTGTCCCAGGCCGCCGAATAAGCACTTTACCACTAAAATGGAAAAGATGCTTCCAAGCGCCGCCGTCCATAAGGGAATGGTGACCGGCAGGTTTAAGGCAAGCAGAAGTCCCGTTACCACTGCCGACAAATCCCCGATGGTCTGTTTCTTTTTATAGAGTCCGAATAAAAATTCCGTCAGGACCGCCGATGCCACACAGGTAAGAATGACCCAGAGCGCCCGGAGTCCGAAATTATAAATACCAAAGCCCGTAGCTGGCAGGAGGGCTATTACCACCGCAAACATGATGCTCGCCGTATTGACCTTGCTCCGCACATGGGGATTGGATGATACTTTCAATAAATCAGCCATGATTTCTCCTCCTATTTTTTCTTTTTGGCAAGCTGCATCTTGCGCATGGATTTAATGGTCTGGGTCAGAGGCTGCTTTGCCGGGCAGATATAACTGCAGCAGCCGCATTCACAACATTCCATACCGTTTAATTTAAGGAAGGTCTCTTCGTCTCCGTGAACAGCTGCCTGCATCAGCTTGGCAGGCATCACCCTTCCGGGGCATACTTCCACACAACGCCCACAGCGGATACAGGCCGTAGGCTCCATCTCCGATACATCATCGGAAGAAAGTGCTAAAAGTGCCGAAGCTGTCTTTGTGGTGGGAAGATCTAAATCAAATACACCAAAGCCCATCATAGGACCGCCGGAAATGATTTTTTTCGGCTTTACGCGGAAACCGCCCGCTTCTTCGATGAGCTCATGGTAATTGGTACCGATGCGCACCTTAAAATTGCAGGGATGTTTGATGGCATCGCCGGTCACGGTCACGATACGCTCCATCAGGGGGCGTCCTTCGTGCACCGCCGTATAAATTGCCACCACCGTGTCCACATTGTTTACCACACAGCCGGCATCCGCAGGCAACATGGATGAATTAATCTCCCTGCCCGTCACCGCATAGATAATCTGACGCTCCGCGCCCTGCGGGTATTTGGTTTTGAGGGCTTTTACGCTGATGCGTCCTTCGTCCTTTGTAAGCTTCCTTAAAAGAGCGATACAGTCCTTTTTATTGTCCTCCACCGCTAAGATACCCTGTGCTTTGGGGAACAGGCTTAAGGAAACCTTTAAGCCGTCAATCAGCTTCTGCGGCTCCTCCATCATTCTGCGGTAATCGGAAGTCAGATACGGTTCACATTCCGCACAGTTTACAATCACATAGTCAATCTTGTCCGGCTCCTTCGGAGAAAGCTTGATAAACGTGGGGAAGCCCGCACCGCCCATGCCGACAATGCCCGCTTCCTTGATACGGTCAATAATTTCTTCTCTGGATGCCTTTTTTTCATCCAGCGGCTCCCAGGCTTCGGTTTCCTCATACAGCTCGTCGTTTTCCACCACGATGCTCATGACTTTCTCTCCCGTCACCACTCTTCTCGGTTCAATCGCCTTTACCGTGCCGGAAACGGTTGCGTACACCGGTGCGCTGACAAAAGCTCCCGCCTCCGCAATCTTCTGACCGGCAAGCACTCTGTCACCCTTCTTCACAACAGGTTTGGCAGGTGCTCCGATATGCTGCTGCATAGGATAAACCAGGTCTCCCTTGGGAAGCACGTTCCGAATCGGCTTGTCCTTTGTCAGCTCCTTGCCATCATACGGGTGAATACCCCCCTTAAATGTCAATGTTGCCATCCTTTTTCCTCCCATTTTTCTTCTCAAAAAATGTATACCCCTACTATACACTTTTTTGACAAAAAAAACTACTTAAAAAGCGAAAAATGTGATACAATGTTGGAAAGTATAAGAAAAGGAGTTACTTATGTTTACAGCGGATTACATATTGGATTCTTTCACTCCGGGCTATCCTCTGGAGCGGATTGCTCCCGTTGATGATGTTTTGTTTTTAGATATAGAGACCACCGGTTTTACCGCAAAAAGTTCCAATCTTTACCTGATTGGCTGCGCCTGTTATGAAGACGGCAGGTTTCATGTACACCAGTGGATGGCGGAAAAATACGACGAAGAAGCTGCCGTTTTAGAAGCCTTTTTTACCTTTGCTGCATCTTACCGCTACCTGATCCACTACAACGGCAATGCGTTCGATATCCCCTATCTGCAGCAGAAAGCCGCATCCTTAGGTCTGCCGTACCACTTCGACGGTTTTGACGGACTGGACATTTACAAAAGAATTGCTCCCTATAAGCATTTCTTAAAGCTTTCCAACTGCAAGCAGAAAACCATAGAGGCTTTTCTCGGCATCGGCAGGGAGGATAAATACTCAGGCGGTGAGTTAATCAGCATCTACCACGACTATGTAAAGGAGCCGATTGAGGATTTCCGGGATTTACTTCTTTTGCACAATAAGGAAGACATCATCGGCATGCTGAAGGTTCTTCCCATTCTGGCTTACCACGACCTGTTTAACGGCGAAGTAAATGCTAAAAAGGTACAGGCAAACTACTATACCGACTACTCCGGCAACCGCAGACAGGAGCTTTTAATGACGCTTTCGCTCCCCACACCTCTCCCCGTTCCGGTTTCTCTTTCCGTGGGCAGCTGCTATTTCAAGGGAGAAAACGACACCGCAACCTTAAAGGTGCCCCTTATTGAGGAAGAGCTGAAATACTTCTACGCCAACTATAAGGACTATTATTATCTGCCCGAGGAGGATGTGGCTCTGCACAAATCCGTTGCGGATTTTGTGGATAAGGAATTCCGTGTACAGGCTACCGCAGCTACCTGCTATACCCGTAAATATTCCTTATATCTGCAGCAGTGGGATATTATATTCGAGCCATTCTTCAAAAGGGAATATAAGAGCAAGGAACTGTTCTTTGAACTGACTGACGAAATCAAGAAAGACAGGAAGGCGTTTACCACCTATGCCCGCCATGTACTGGATATGATGAGTTCCATTTATTGATGTTCCCATTTTGGGGGTTGTTTTATACATTTTAGAATATTTTCCCATAAAAAAATCCAAGCCGTTTGAGCTTGGATTTTTATTTTATGTTTGTTTATGTTTTAGGCTTTTCATAGAAGAACGAATTCTTTCGTGCGTAACCGATTTCCTTATAGGTTAAAATCTGTTCCGTACTTCCTATGAACAAATCTCCACCGGCATGAAGTGCCTTAAAGAACTTGCGGTAAATTTCCTCTTTGGCTTCATCAGTGAAATAAATGAGTACATTGCGGCATACAATCAGGTCGCAATCAGCCGGATAAGTATCTTTCAGGAGATTGTGTTCCCGAAACTCCACTCTCTTTTTGATTTCATCGGAAATCTGATAGGAAGAACCGATTTGTCTGAAATACCGCTGTCTTAAATCCTGCGGCACCCCGGCAATGCTCTTCTCATTGTAGAGCCCGGTCCTGGCTTTTGCTATAATCTGCTTGTCAATGTCCGTCGCAATAATCCGTATCTGGGATAGCGGAATTTGTCTGGATAATGCCATTACAAGGGAGTACGGTTCATCGCCCGTGGAACAGGCGGCACTCCATATCTTTAAGTTCTTACCGAATTTCTGTATCAGCTCCGGTATGACTTCCCTTTCCAGTATCTCCCATTGATCAGGATTACGGTAGAACTCCGAAACGTTGATGGTCAGATAATTGACAAACTCTTCAAACAGCACTTTGTCCGTTTTCAGTGCCTGCACATATTTCTCGTAACCGACAATTTTGTTTTTGGCAATCAGAGTATCAATCCTGCGTTTCATCTGTCTCTCTTTATAGGCATTCAGGTCAATGGATGTGAGCTTATATACTGCAGCCTTAAAATACTCGTAATCGTATACCATCTTTATCCTTTCGGGATTACTCGGCGTCGTCGTCCTTCTCTGCAGCGATAACTGCATCGATATCTACGGAAACAACGTCTGCATCCTCATCCTTCTTTGCTTCTTCCTTGGCAGGTTCGGGAGCGGTAAGAGCCTTGATGCTTAAGCTGATTTTTCTGTCTGCTTCGTTGAAATCAACAACCTTTGCGGTTACTTCATCGCCTACATGCAGAACATCTGCGGGCTTTTCAATATGTTCTTTGGAAATCTGGGAAACATGAAGCAGAGCATCTACGCCGGGCTCTAATTCTACGAATGCACCGAAGTCTGTCATTCTTGCAACCTTACCGGTTACTACATTGCCAACCGCATACTTTTCTGCAGCATTCTTCCAGGGATTTAATTCGTCGAACTTAAGGCTTAACGCAATCTTATGACCGCTGATTTCCTTAACCAGGACCTTAACCTTGTCGCCAACCTTAAATACCTTCTTGGGATGCTCTACGCGGCCCCAGGACATTTCGGAAATATGAAGCAGACCGTCTGCTCCGCCAAGGTCAATAAATGCACCGAAATCGGTAACGTTCTTAACGGTACCTTCCACGATGTCGCCTTCTTTGATACGCGCAAATAAATCAGCCTGTAATTCGGCTTTCTTTGCCACGATTAACTGCTTTCTGTCGCCGATGTATCTTCTTCTCTTAGGGTTGTATTCGCTGATAACGAATTCAATTTCCTGTCCTGCGTACTTGCTTAAATCCTTTTCATAGGTATCTGAAACAAGACTTGCGGGAATGAAGATACGGACTTCATCTACGATTACGCTTAAACCGCCGTCCAGTACCTGGGAAACGGTAGCCTTTAATACTTCTTTGTTGTTGAATGCTTCTTCGATTCTCTTGTTGCCTCTGTCAGCCGCAAGACGCTTGTAGGTAAGAACCACCTGTCCTTCGCCGTCGTTTACCTTGAGAACCTTAACTTCCATCTTGTCACCGACTTTTACCACCTGGGTAAGATCCACACCGGGCTCATTGGTGTACTCATTGCGGGTCAAAATGCCATCAGCCTTGTAACCGATGTTCAGCACGATTTCTTCCGGCTTCACGTCGATAACGGTACCTTCAACTACCTCTCCTGTGTGTATTGTCTTTAATGAATCTTCCAACATTTGTTCAAAAGTTAATTCTGACATAATTTTGAACCTCCTC
>OLGB01001702.1_pt1 | contig 25527 bp, 20 predicted proteins | sample 1605691 | NCBI WGS metagenome assembly OLGB01 (sample SAMEA3888925, study PRJEB22519) | human gut metagenome | biome: human gut; feature: human-associated habitat; material: faeces | place: Denmark | collected 2010 | reverse complement strand
AACTTTATCTTTCAGTCTCATAAGAATGCCTCCTTGTGTTTTGTATTTGTAGTATAGCCTGTTTCAGAGGCGCTCTCTGTGACAAAATCACATTTACTGTTTTTGGAAAAAATCATTTTAGCAGAAACTACCCTTGACAAATCTTGTCTCAATAGAGCATGTTGTCCCGGTCTGCTTATTATGTTGAAGCGTCAAGCATAGGTTACACTGATAGCGTAAAGCACAGAAGCATTACGCATCTTCGAAGGGATATTACGCAAACAATGCGGCATCCTTCACGCCTAACGAACTGAAGCAGAGAAAATTTTCAAATTTATGAAAAAAAACTATTGACAAAGCAATCAAAGGTGCATATAATACCATGTGGTTAGCAAACGCTAACCACATTATTTGGCAAATCCGTTAGCGACCGCTAACTTGCGGATGCGTTCCAAGGAAGGGAGACTATATGATGCCGCTTACACTTGCAGAGGTTGGCGAAGAAAACATAATTAAAAGGATCGGAGGAAGGCAGGATGTTAAAACGCACCTGGAAAACCTCGGATTTGTCGTGGGAGGCGCAGTCAAGGTCATCAATGCGATTGGCGGAAATGTTATCGTTTGCGTCAAGGAATCCCGCATTGCTATCAGTAAAGAAATGGCGCAGAAGATCATGGTGTGATCATGTGTCTGCGTTAATATATCTATCTTTAAGGAGGTGAACAGCATGAAAACACTTAAGACGGTAAAGGTTGGAGAAACGGTCAGAGTAATCAAGCTTCATGGCGAGGGAGCTACCAAGCGCAGAATTATGGACATGGGCTTGACAAAGGGCGTGGAAGTTTTTGTCCGCAAGGTTGCCCCATTGGGCGATCCCATTGAGGTTACGGTTCGCGGCTACGAGCTTTCCATTCGTAAAGCCGATGCGGGAATGATTGAAGTTGAATAATATCTCTTAAATCGAGGGGAGCTATCCCCATATTATTTGAGACAATAGTTAGCGCAGGCTAATTAAGAAAGCGAGGAATAACACATGAATCTACGAATTGCGCTTGCAGGCAACCCAAACAGCGGTAAAACGACTCTGTTTAACGCTCTGACAGGTTCCAATCAGTTTGTCGGCAATTGGCCGGGAGTTACAGTAGAAAAAAAGGAGGGTAAGCTCAAAAAGCATGACGGAGTTATCATCACCGACCTTCCGGGTATCTATTCCCTATCCCCCTATACGCTGGAAGAGGTAGTTGCCAGAAATTATCTCATTGCCGAGCGTCCCGACGCCATTCTTAACATTATCGACGGAACAAACCTTGAAAGGAATCTGTATCTGACCACCCAGCTTACCGAGTTTGGAATTCCTGTAGTCGTTGTCATAAATATGATGGATGTGGTAAGAAAGAATGAGGATAAAATCAATACAAGCGAATTGTCACGGGAGCTTGGCTGCAAGGTGGTTGAGATCTCCGCTTTGAAGGGAATGGGCATCATGGAGGCTGCAGAAGCCGCGATAGATGCAGCGCAGAATGGTAAAACTGTTCCGATGCATACCTTCTCCGGCACCGTTGAACATGCGCTGGCACATATTGAGGAAGCAGCCGCGCACAGTATGCCTGAGGAGCAGCAGCGGTGGTATGCGATAAAGATATTTGAACGCGATGATAAGGTGCTGGAGCAGCTGAATTTGGACAAAGCTACTCTGGACCATATCGAAACGGACATCAAAGCTGCCGAAGACGAAATGGATGATGACGCCGAATCCATTATTACCAACGAGCGCTACATATATATAGGAGAGATCATCAAGGGATGCTATAAAAAGAAGCATGCAGGAAAGCTCTCGGTCTCCGATAAGATCGACAAGGTGGTAACTAACCGTTGGGCGGCGCTTCCGATCTTCGCAGTAGTAATGTTTATTGTGTATTATGTATCGGTTTCCACTATCGGAACCTGGGCAACGGATTGGGCAAATGATGGCGTGTTCGGTGATGGCTGGCATCTTTTTGGCATCGGCACAAAGGCCTATGAGAAGGTCAGCGATGATCATACCGCCGCTATGCAGGCAGTTGAAGCATTTTACGGAATCGACACGGAGGCTGATGACTTTGATGCGGATGCTGCGCTCACTGAGCTTAAGGCTTTCAAACCGGAAGCTGAAGCTGCCGAGGTCGAAGTCGAGGACGAAGAGACCCTTGCGATCAGCAGCCTCACTGCATATTATGAATCTATACCGATAAACGCAGATCCGGACGCAACAGTTCCTATGACCTATGTCGAAGCCGTAGGATACCTGGAGGAGAACGGATTCAATGATCCGTATCCTGCAGATTACGGCGTTTGGGTTCCCGGTATTCCGGTACTGCTTGAAAGCGGATTGGACGCTGTCAACTGTGCCGAATGGCTCAAGGGACTGATCCTTGACGGTATCGTTGCAGGACTTGGCGCAGTTCTCGGTTTCGTTCCTCAAATGCTGGTGCTGTTCATCTTCCTGGCATTTCTCGAGGCATGCGGATATATGTCGCGTATCGCCTTCGTTCTTGACCGCATTTTCCGCAAGTTCGGTCTTTCGGGCAAATCGTTTATTCCGATGCTTATCGGAACCGGCTGCGGCGTTCCCGGAATCATGGCATCCAGAACTATTGAGAACGAACGGGATCGTCGAATGACAATAATGACGACGACCTTTATACCCTGCGGTGCAAAACTGCCATTTATCGGAATGATAGCAGGCGCGCTTTTCGGCGGCGCATGGTGGGTAGCACCCGGCGCATATTTTATGGGAATGGCAGCCATAATCATCTCCGGCATAATGCTGAAGAAGACGAAGATGTTTGCCGGTGACCCTGCCCCCTTTGTTATGGAGCTTCCGGCTTATCACTGGCCGACCATCGGTAATGTGCTGCGCTCCATGTGGGAACGCGGCTGGTCGTTCATCAAGAAGGCAGGATCCATCATTCTGCTTTCCACAATCCTTGTATGGTTCACCACTTACTTTGGAGTTATTGACGGCGCTTTCCGGATGCTTTCAGAGGATCAGATCGACCACAGCATACTGGCCGCGATCGGAAATGCGATTGCCTGGGTATTCAAGCCCTTGGGCTTCGGAAACTGGCAGGCAACGGTTGCTTCTATCACAGGCTTAGTGGCAAAGGAAAACATTGTCGGAACGCTTGGCATCCTTTACGGCGGAGGTGTCGGAACGGTTTACCATAATATTGCAATGGCATTTACTGCGTCAAGCGGATTTGCTTTCCTCACCTTCAATCTGCTGTGTGCGCCCTGCTTTGCTGCTATCGGCGCAATCAAGCGTGAGATGAACTCCGCAAAGTGGACTTGGTTTGCTGTCGGATACCAGTGTCTGTTTGCCTATGCGGTCGCATTGATGATTTTCCAGTTTGGCTCTGCGTTAACAGGCAATTTGAATATAGCAGGCCTGATCGCGGCTATTGTGATACTTGCACTGTTCCTGTACATGCTTTTCAGGCCTTACAAGGAGTCCAACAGGCTTACAAGAACGGTCAAAATCACTAAATAAATTGTGTTAAAGGAGGAATGCTAAGTGCTTGCATGGATATGTGAAAATATTGCAACGATTATCATTTGCGCCGTACTGCTTGCGGCTGTCACATTGGTAGTAATCAGTATGGTCAGTAGAAAGAAGAAGGGAAAATCCTCCTGTGGGTGCGGATGCGCGAACTGTCCGGCGAGCGCTTCCTGCCATCACAAAAAGTGAAGCACCGGGAGGCGAAGGCGCTTTACCCTCGCCTCCCGTAAAGGTTTATTGAGCCATACGATTTCTATTTTCGTTTTGAAGTAATAAACGCTAAATTTTTCAATATCGTGATAGAAGAATCCATTATATGCAATATATAGCTGTGCGTCGGGAGAAAACAAGCTGGAAACCTAAAATTTAATCTTGCAATTATTCAATATATCCTCTATACTGATTCAAGTTGTGTCTGTTCGTTCAGGCAAAGAGTTAGTATTCTACGGAGGTTCCCCAAATGCGAGAAATCTACGCAATCAGCTGCTGCCGTACTGCAATAGGTTCATTCGGCGGCTCCCTTAAAGACGTCCCTGCCGTCAAGCTCGGTTCGATCGTCGTAAAAGAAGCTCTGAATCGTGCAAATGTATCGCCCGATACCGTTGACGAGGTAATTATAGGCTGTATCCTAACAGCCGGGCTTGGGCAAAATGTTGCCCGCCAGGTCGGAATAAACGCCGGAATACCGTGCGAGGTACCTGCATATACGGTAGGAATGGTCTGCGGAAGCGGAATGAAGTCCGTCATCGAAGCCGCCCGGGCCATTGCCTGCGGTGATGCTGACATCATCGTTGCCGGCGGTACGGAAAACATGTCGGCTGCACCCTATGTAATTCCCAATGCAAGGTGGGGCGCAAGGATGGGCAATCAGACCATCATCGATACGATGATCAACGATGGTCTGTGGGATGCTTTTAACGACTATCATATGGGAACTACTGCAGAGAACATTTGCGACCGCTGGGGACTGTCACGCGATGAGCTGGATAAGTTTGCCCTTGCGTCTCAGATCAAGACAGAGAAGGCGCAGGCCTGCGGCCGATTTGATGAGGAGATCGTTCCGGTTCCGATAAAGGTCAAAAAAGAAGAGGTTATGTTCTGCCGCGATGAATTTCCGCGTTCAGGCGCAACCATTGAGGGAATGCAGAAGCTGCGCGGCGCTTTCCCGACGGCGGAAGGCGATAAGGGCCAGCGAGTGACCGCAGGAAATGCATCCGGAATAAACGACGGAGCTGCCGCCATCGTGCTTGCAAGCGGCGAAGCAGTCGAAAAATACGGTTTGAAGCCCATGGCTAAGCTCAAAAGCTGGGGACAGGGTGGCGTTGATCCCTCGATAATGGGCATAGGCCCCGTTCCGGCTTCCAAACAGGCTATGGATAAGGCCGGTCTGAGCGTGCATGAGATCGATCTTATTGAAGCAAACGAAGCGTTTGCTGCTCAGAGCTGCGCCGTTCTTAAGGAGCTGGGCTTCGACCCGGAAAAGGTCAACGTCAATGGCGGAGCAATCTCCCTTGGTCATCCAGTCGGGGCATCCGGTGCAAGAATAATCGTTACCCTGCTTCACGAAATGCAGAAGCGTGAAGATGCCAAGCTCGGCCTCGCTACGCTTTGCATCGGCGGCGGAATGGGTGTAGCTACTATCTGGGAAAAATGCTGACTGCCCGGTGCTCAATGCTGCTGAAAGTCCGTGCATAAATATGCGCCCGGTTTCGGGATTGCCGGTATGTGTAAAGCACCACGGATAATCCGCGCCGCTTAATTGTTGATTTTATCGGTGATCTATGGTATGTTATTGCAAACCACGCAGTACTGTGATTGCAGTTTATTTGACATACGAGGAGGGACTGTCATGCATCTTCAGGAATCCGGTGAGATGTATTTGGAAACCATCTATATTCTATCAAGGAGCAGCACCTCTGTCCGTTCGATAGACGTCAGTGAGTATATGGGCTTTTCTAAGCCCAGCGTAAGCCGTGCGGTCGGCATTCTGAAGCAGGGCGGCTATCTTCTCATGGATAAGGACGGCCATTTATCCCTAACCGAATCAGGACTGGAAGTTGCCCGGAAGATTTATGAAAGGCATACCATGCTGACGGATTTCCTTATTCGCCTTGGTGTCAGCGATGATACTGCAGGCGAGGATGCCTGCAAGATGGAGCATGTCATAAGCGACGAAACATTCGAAGCGCTGAAGCAGCATGCGCTCCGGTATTCAGACAAATAGTGTTGCCCGATCAGGGTTATTTGTTGGGTATTTAGTCAAGGAGTCTGTGTCCGCTGCAGTCATCTATCCAATGTAGGGCAAAAAGAACGATTGCTTTTGAAACAGCCGGAATCTGCCATTTTGAGCCAAAAAAGTTTAATTATATAAATACAGCGAGCGGTCTAATGCCGCTCGCTATTGCGCTAAATATGACGGTTTCAGTCCTCTCTGAGTTTACCGAAGAAGAACAGCGCAACCGTACCGCAGCCGGTATGGCTGCCAATGGTCGTCCCGACGGAATTTATTTCGACCCTGCCGTTTAAACGCTTAAACCTTTCCTCAACAATATCCGCGACTGCGCGTGCATCCTCATAACAGCCTGAGTTGCTGATATAGCATTTGCCGGAATAGTCCAACCCACCGTCTGCGTATTGCTCCATCTTATCCACTATCTCCTTTATCACGCGGTTCTTTGTGCGAATCTTTTGGCGTGGGATGAGCCTTCCAAGGTTATCCATATTGAGCAGCGGACATATGTGAAGTACCGAACCTACAAGGCCTGCAGTCTTCGATATGCGTCCGCCCTTGATATAATTGGTGAGATCGGTGGAGAAAAACCAATGGTGAACGTTCAGCTTGTGTTCCTCCGCCCATGAGTATAGCTCCTCTATACTCATTCCGCTGTCACGAAGATCGGCAAGCGTATCCATCAGCAAACCGTATCCGCTCGATGCTCCAAGCGAATCAATGATATATACCTTGCGCTCCGGGTACTCCTCCATCAGCTCCTTAGCGGCCAAACATGCAGAACCGTAACTGCCGGAGATTCCCGACGACAGGCATACATGCAGAATATCCTTGCCCTCCTCCATGAAACGCTTGAAATAATCCACATATTCGCCCATGGTGACTTGGGATGTGGTGACGTCAGCACCGATCTTGACGGCTGCATAGAAGTCTTCAAACGATATGCTTTCACCAAGGTCGTCCGGATAGGTCACGCCGTTTATATTAAAATGAAAGCAGATGTAGTTTATCCCACGGGAAAGGAAATGCTCTTTTGTAAGGTCAGCGGTCGAGCAGCAGCTTAAGATGTAGTCATTCATTTAACTTTACCTCCTAAAAAACGATTTCCCCCTCACACAATTAGCATCATGTGCAAAGATATTATAGTTAATCCGGCGAAAATTGTCAAGTCGACCCGAATATTCGGTCTTGAAATTTCTTGTATCTGTGCTATAATGTTTTTTCGGAGACGCGCCTCACTTTCGTAGTTTTTTGCTTTGGCTAACAAATTTTACCACGAAAGGCGCGTCCCCGCTTTCTTTGTTTGCCGCTCCGTCTGTCGGCAGTACTGGGCTCGCTATTTCTCCCGGGATTAATTTGCACTAATCGAACACTTCCTAATTATCCATTGATTCTGCGTATAAGCAGTAACGGCAGATCCTCCGTTTTCGGAGTCTCTGCCGTCGATACTTTGATCTTCCTGATTTATCGGTTGAGTGTATCTATAACATCCCTGATGCTCATATCATTTTCCCTTGCGATGCGTGCAATATCCTCATACTCGTATTTACAGCGGTCCGCACCGTAGCCGGATGATACCTTTCTGCGTACCTCTCCGTATTGGGTCTTAACGGTCTCGGTTCTGCGCATCAGCACATAGCGGTCACGCTTTGTCTCGCGAATGCCTATCGTTGATGTATGCCTGAATATGGCGTTGATTATCTCCGAACGTTGTTCGTCCCTGCACAGCACATGCAGCAGCATGCCCGGACGGCCTTTTTTCATGCATATCGGTGCTGTAAAGACATCCAGCGCGCCGACTTCAAACAGCCTCTCGGCTGCAAAGCCCATCTCTTCTGCAGTCATATCATCAATATTGCAGCTAAGCTCATAAACCGTATCTCGTTCGTCCTCGATTTCTCCGAGCATCGCCCTGACGCAGTTGGCGACAGCGAAATCCTTGGCCCCCATGCCGTACCCGATGACTTCCGTCCTCATTACCGGCATATCTCCAAATGCCGTGGCAAAATGTTTCAACAGCGCAGCCCCCGTCGGCGTGCATAGTTCTCCTTCAATGCTTCCGCCGTATATGGGTATGCCGCGAAGAATGTGTGCAGTCGCAGGCGCAGGGACCGGAAGCACTCCATGTGCGCACCTGACACGGCCGCTTCCCACATGCACCGGCGATACTATTATTCGGCCCGGACGCAACATATCCATCAGCAGGCACACCGCAGTAATATCTGCTATTGCGTCCATCGTACCCACCTCATGAAAATGGATATCTGTCACCGGAACACCGTGAACCTTGCTCTCAGCCTCTGCGATAAGTTTGTAGACCGCCATCACATTCTCTTTGACTTGCTGCGGAATAGCAAGCTCATTCACTATGTGCATTATATCGTGAATACCGCTGTGGTGATGATGCTCATGCTCATGGTCATGGTCGTGGTCGTGATGATCATGGTGGTGTTGCTCATGGTCATGGTCGTGGTTATGCTCATGGCTGTGATGGTGCTCATGAAGCGTTTCGGTTTCCTCTTCTCCGTTTACGGTAACAGTAACATGCGTCCCGGTGATGCCGCACTTGACGCAGCTTTCCATTTTTACCTCGACTCCGGGAATACCGATGCTGTTCATTCTTTTAATAAAAGCTTCCCTGTCCGGAATGAGCTCCAGAAGAGCTGCCGTAAGCATATCGCCCGATGCGCCCATTCCACAGTCAATAAATAGGTTTTTCATTTCTTTGCCTCCAAATGATTTATCATGCTGGCCATATATCCGGCTCCAAAGCCGTTATCGATATTAACGACCGCCATGCCGCTGGCGCATGAGTTGAGCATGGCAAGCAGCGCAGCCACGCCTCCAAACGAAGCGCCATAGCCGACACTCGTCGGGACTGCTATAACAGGACAGTCGGCTAGTCCGCCAATAACGCTTGCAAGCGCTCCCTCCATACCGGCTATCGCAATTATCACGCTCGCATTCATAATATCATCAAGATGGGAAAGGAGTCTATGGAGGCCTGACACTCCGACATCATATAGCCTCACTACCTCGTTTCCAAGCGTTTCTGCGGTCAGCGCGGCTTCCTCTGCCACGGGAATATCGCTGGTCCCTCCGGTTGCCACTACGATCTTTCCAATCCCCTTTGGTTCAGACATCTTTCCGATTATCCCAATACCTGCTTCGGGGTGATAGTCAAGGTCATATTCCAAGGCTATTACATCCGCCGTGCTCTTGGAAAGCCTTGTGATCAATATCGTTTCCTGTCCCCTTCCAAGCATGCTCTTGACAATAGCCGCTATCTGTTCGGCAGTCTTTCCGGCGCCATAGATAACCTCGGAAGCCCCCTGACGGAGCCTGCGATGCATATCGACCTTGGCGCAGCCAATATCCTCAAATGGGGATTTTTTGAGTTCGAGCACCGCTTCCTCGACAGATACGGTTCCGTCTCGTACTCCCTCAAGCATTTTTTTAATATCATTCATCCCGCGCCTCCAGGTCAAGCGTTACGCTTGAATAGTATTTTTTTAGCTCCTGAACTACCTGTTCCCTTTTTTCCGCCAGCAGTCCGAATTGAGACAAAGGCAGCTGAATCTTTGCATCTTTTCCTGCCATGCGGACTCTGAGATTTGAAAAGCCAAGTGAAAACAGATAGTCCTCCGCTCTCTCCGTACTCTCAAGTGCCTGCGCCGTAATCGGTGTTCCGGCAGGGATCCTTGTTGCGAGGCAGGCGTATGCAGGCTTGTCCCAAGTAAACAGGCCTGCTTCCTTTGAGCGTTCTCTGATCTCCGCCTTTGAAATGCCGCATTCCCTCAGAGGAGAAAGCACCGACAATTCCTCAAGCGCTCTCATTCCCGGCCTATCCGCAGCATCATCGGAAGCATTTGTTCCGTCAAGCAGTACCGTGTACCCGTCTGCCGCTGCCTGCTCCTTTATTTTTGCGAATATGAGTTTTTTGCAGAAATAGCAGCGGTTTTTCGGATTTGCGGCTATTTCGCTGACAGCCAGCACGTCCGCATCAAGTACGACCAGCCTTGTATTCAGCTGCTTGGCGAGCCGTATTGCATCCCGGAGTTCAAATCCGGGCTGAAAAGCTGACTTGACATAATACGCACAGACATCCGCACAGTTCACGGAAGCTTCATACAGCAGATATGCGGAATCAACGCCTCCGGAAAACGCTACCGCCACCTTGGGATGTTTATTAAAAAAGGAAGATAGTTCCATATTCTCCTCTCATTTCATTAGTTATAGCGCATTTACCAACCGATCGTATTTTACAGCCTACCTACGTTTCCGTCAATGGGTCGTACGGCCGTGGCTTCCGCCAAGTTATCTTTTTTGCGGTATGTTTTGAAGTATACTGCCGGCAAACCTATGCGCATAGCTGCATGCCCTATGTTAAAATAACTATGACCTTTCAACATGCATTCTGATGTTTACCGGGTTTTCATCGTCACCGTCAAAGAAGAAATAGATAAAGCCATCGACATTATCCATGAACCCCATATTCTCCGCAAGAGGATCGAACTGCATAAACAGCTTGGGTGACGGCTCGGCATAGCACCAGTCGGAGGGATTCCCGAAGAGTTTCAAGCCGTCTGCATCTTCTTCAGTTTCACAAAAATCTATCAGCCATCCCTGCGTCAAATGAGAAAATCCGGGCTCCGGATCGTTGAATCCATCGATAACGGTATCCGGCTCTCCGTCATAATAGTACACCATCGGTGTATAGGGATACATCTCCGTATCAAGGAAGATATAGAGATACCCTTTGTGGGGCAAGCGATCCTCCTTATCAAGCGCGGCAATGTCATCAAGACGCAGCTGGCAGAAGAAGATAACATCATCCGGCCAATTGTCACACCACGCATTAGGTACCGTCGGGTCTCCGAAAAACTTGCTTGCTCCGGGATCGTCCGTTATCTCGGCTCTTCTGACACGCATTCCGATAGCTCTGCTCATTGTGAATACCTCCATATATCTCTACTTCAGCTTTATTCTGTACTGATAGCCGCCGTCAAAGGAGCGTGGACGGTAGAAAACCGACTCCCCTTTTTTAAGCGTCCATGTTCTATTATAGCTTTCATCGGCGCAATGCACTGTCACCGTCACAGCTGTATCCGTTACCTCGTCTATCGAAAAGCTTCTCCTTCCCCTTTCAAACGGCGGAAGCATACCTACTACGCATTCAAAGGTCTTTTGGGCGGTCTTTTTTACACTACTTCTTCCGGTGCGAATACATATGCTCCAAAACTCCTCGGTTATCAAAAGTTTCATTGAATTTCTTCCTCGCTTTCCGATTTCCAATAATCATGGCACGCTTGAGCGAATGATTCACGGACTAAGCTTCCATGCATGCAATATACCACAGAAATTGCCCGGCTGCAATGCAAATCTATCGCTGTCCGAATTGGCATGACCGCTATCATTCCCCTGCTGCTTCTTCATGAATAGATCTTTGACTTGCTCTGTTATCAAGCTCTTCACCCGGCAGATACGGACGATACTGCTTAGTTGCCTAAGCCAAGCTTATGTATACGATGCTTATGGAAACTCGATAATTGTTCTAATAATTTTTGAATCTAAATCTATTCCCAATATGTGCAGGGCAATGATTTCAAGAATTTTTGCCTATAATTTTAATTTTCATTAAAAAAGTTATTGCAATTATTGTCAAACAATGATATAGTATGTACAATTAAAATAAAGGAGGCACTTCACCATGAAGCAGACCAGACGGTTGATCGCACTCGTGATCACCATCGCAATGGTATTGATGAGCATCTCGTCAATACTTGCCGTCACCGAAATCAAGGCGAATGATCCCACTGATTTCGTTCCCGGCACAGTCGAAGGCGATGCAAGCATCGACCCCAACTCCGATGTCATGATACTTGTAAAAGTAGATGGCACATCCGCCCTTCAGCAGACCAAGTCCGTAAGCAATGCGGCAAAGGTTGCTGAAAAAATGCTCGCAAAGCTCCCCGCTCAGATCGAGCGCGTTGAAACCAAGCTTGGCGAGAAGATCGAGGTCAAAGACCAGTTCGCTCTTCTTTTCAACGGTTTCTCCTTCGAGGGCAAGTACTGGATGCTTGAAGAGCTCAATGAGCTTGACGGCATCACCGCTTTCATCCCCGCAACTTTCGAAGTTGCAGCCGATGATGATTATGAAAATGTAGTAACTCCCAACATGTCCAACAGCACCGTAACTATCGGCGCTCAGCAGGCTTGGGATCTTGGCTACACCGGAGAAGGTACCTTCATCGCCATCATCGATACCGGTATCCGCCACACCCACGAAGCATTCTCCGTAATGCCCACAAATACCAAGGTCGATGTTGATTATCTTGAGAACATCATAAGCCAGTACGGCGAACTTCTCCACTTCGGTCACGATGCCAGCCAGCTCTATTACAGTGCAAAGCAGGCATTCAACTGGGACTACTATGATAACGACTACGATCCCAACCACACCGCAAGTGACCACGGCACCCATGTTGCAGGTATTGCAGCAGGCAACAACGGCACCGATTTCAAGGGCGTTGCTCCCGATGCACAGCTCGCAGTCATGCAGGTATTCGAAGAAAGCGGCAGCGCATACTTCAGCACCGTTCTCAAGGCTCTTGAGGACTGCGCATACCTTGGCGTTGACACCATCAACATGAGTCTTGGCTCCGCAGCAGGCTTCACCACCCCCTACGTCAGCGTTCTCGGTCTGTCAGAGGCTTTCGATGCTCTTGAGGCAGCAGGCATCAGTGTCAACGCTGCAGCGGGCAACGATATGAACAACACCCTCTGGACCACCTTCGGCGATTGGTTCTACAGCAACTATAAGACCCTGTCCACCAACCCCGACTACGGTCTTGTCGGTTCACCTTCGACCTTCCCCGGTTCCTTCTCCGTTGCATCCGTCGTTAACGGAAGCGCAAACACCGGCTATCTTAAGGTAGATGGCGTCAGCTATTACTATGGCTCAACCACTTCCTGCGATAACCTCGGCACCATCCCCGGCACCTACAGGATCGTATATGCCGGTTACGGCAGCACTGATGAATTCGCAGCGATCGACGCAGAAGGCGCTATCGCTCTCGTCAGCCGCGGCAACGGTATCACCTTCACCGATAAGTGCACCAACGCAGCAGCGGCAGGCGCAGTCGGCGTTCTGATGTTCAACAACACTTCCGGCTCGTTCAACCCCAGCGTTACCAGCACCATTCCTCTTGGTCTTCTGACCCAGAGCGAAGGTCTTGCCATCGTTGATCAGCTCAACGGCGGCGTGACCCAGTGCACCATCGTTCCCGGCGTCAGCTATGGCTCCATCAAAATGGCTTCGTCCTCCAGCTGGGGCACTACCGCAGACCTCAAGATCAAGCCTGAGATCTCAGCACCCGGCGACGGCGTTTACTCCGCTATCGGCACAGATACCGATACTTCTTATGCATCCTGGAGCGGTACCTCAATGGCTACCCCCCATATCTCCGCAGCGCTCTCCATCATTAAGCAGCGTCTCAGGGCGATCTTCCCCGATGCTACCGCAGCGACAATCAACGAGCTTGCTTACGCTTTTGCAATGAGCACCGCCAACCAGGCTAACGGCTTTGTCCGTCAGCAGGGCGCAGGCCTCATCGATATCGTCAAGGCTATCAGCTCCGATGTCTATCTCTCCGTTCCCAATTCAAGCCGTCCTAAGCTTGAGGTTGGCGAGAGTGAAGACGGCGCCTTCACCTTCACCTTCGTTCTCAACAATATCGGTGATGTTGATCACACCTACTCCATCAGCGTTAAGGCACTGACCGAGCAGATCAGCACCGAGGTATATGACGGACACTGGACCCACGAGGAAGAACCCACCGAGGTCAACCTCATCAGCGGTACCATCTATGACGTATCCGGTATGGTCACCAACAACGCACCTGCAACCGTGACCGTTCCCGCAGGCGGCACCGCAACCGTCACCATGACCATCGCTGCAAACGAAGAGCTCATGAGCTACTTCGATGAATACTTCCCCGTTGGCGCATTCCTCGAAGGCTGGGTAAAGCTCACCGAGAATACCGATGACGGCATCGACCTCTCCATCCCCTTCCTTGGCTATGTAGGCGATTGGGACGAGCCCTCCATGCTTGACCGTGGTTACTACTGGCAGGCAGCAACCGGCGAAGTCAACCTCATGAGCTTCGTCAACACTCTCTATAACATTGCCGGTTACGGCAACGAGCAGGGCCTCGGCATCAACCGTTATGCCGATATGACCGGCGAGACCTATCTTCCCGACAGGAACGCTATCTCCCCCAACGGCGACGGTATCTATGATGCTTTCACCTATGTTGAGTTCGTTCTGCTCCGTAACGCAAGCCTCATCACCCTTAATGTCGAGGATCTGAACGGCAACGTTATCGAGAATCTCTACACCACTATCTACTCCAGCAAGGACAGCTACAGCGGCGGCTTCGGCAGCGCTGGCGAATCCTGGCATGACATCGTTGTCAACTATGACGGCTCAGCTCTTGCTGAGAACGAGACCGTTAACATCGTCCTTGAGACCTGGCTCGATCATGAGGGCTATCTCCCCGAGAATAACGAGTCCGGCCGCTGGGTAATCCCCGTAACCAAGGACACTCAGGCTCCCGATGTTATCATCACCGCTGACGGTATCAGCATCGTAGATGAAAACTATGTCGCATACTATGCTATCTACTCCGATGCAGAGCTCACCGATTGCATCTATGAGACCGGCGTATTCGGCGAAGAGAGAGGCCTTAGCTTCGACTATGCGACCACCGAGGATCACTTCTATGTTGCAGTAGCTGACTATGCAGGCAACGAAGAAGTTTACGAGATCAACAACGGCGCAGTTATCTGCAACAACACCTCCTTCTCTGACAACGGCCGCACCATCTATGGTTTCGCAACCGAAAACTTTGATGCAGACCGCTGCGAGATCGGCTGGGTATCCTTCAAGCCCTGCACCAGCGTCGCTGTTGAACAGCTCACCAATCCCGAAATCAAGCCCATTGACAACAGCTTCTTCGGCGGCGAATATCAGTATCAGGATGCCGCAGTCGATAACAACGGCACGGTATACGCTGTAGTCGGCGAGGTCGGAAACTACGCTTTGGGCAGCATCGTGGCCATTGATCCGGAGACCTTTGATGAGACCCTCGTCTATGATGCAGATTCTGTTACCGGCTATACCATGAGCGCAAGGAATATTGCATTCAATCCCGAGAACAATGCGTGCATCGCCGTAATGTATTTCTATAACCATCCCACTATCGGAAGCGGCAAGAAGCTCGTCTCCATCGATCTTGAGACCCTCGATGTAACTCTCATCTCTGATCTTAGCTCTGTCTACGATCCCTGGGGCATGGATGTAATGGATAAAGACAGGATCGTTCTGTACGATGGCAACAGGTCACTGGTCATCATGGACTATGAGGGCAATACCCTTGAAACCGTTGTAATGCCCTGCTTCGATCCCCAGTACAGCAGCAGCCATATTGGCGGCAAGGGTTATACCGGAGATCTTCTCTATGATGAGCAGCACAACTGTGTTTACGTCTCCTCCCACTGGAGCTGGCTCGGCTATGACCGTTACGGCGTAGGCGGTATGTTCGAATACGACTTCGACACCAACTCCTTCACCATTCACAGGATTGGCGACGGCAAGGGCCGTGTTGTAATGGGTATGTTCTTCATTGATGAAGCAGGCTCCGCAGAGACCATTCCTCTTGAGAGCTTCGAGCTCAGCGAAGATGAGCTGAACATGTACCTCTATGGCAGCGCAACCGTTGACTTCCTCCGCAACCCCTCCGATGCAAACAACTACACCGTAGAGTGGAGTTCCTCCGATGAGAGCATCGTTACCGTATCCGGCAATAGGCGCAGGGCAGAGATCGTCTCCGAAGGCAATGTCGGTACCGCAACCATAACCTGCGTAGTATATGTCGATGATGTCATATTCGGCGTAGACGAGGTTACCGTAACCGTTGGTTCGGATCCCGAGCTTAACGCAGCAGCAAACGTTCCGGGCGGCAGCCTCGTATTCGGAACCACCAATCCCTATCCCTTCACTCCTGTACAGGATGAAGGCAGGTACTACCTGACTTCTACCAACCAGGGTCAGAGCAACTCCGCATCCGAGCTCATCGCTAAGGCTTGGGTAGGAGCAGGCGAGACCATCGAATTCGATTACTTCGTAAGCAGTGAAGTGGATTACGACTTCTTCAGGTTCTATGCAAACGGCGAGTGCGTGTTCGAATGTGCAAACCTCATGGACGATTGGGATCACTATGTATACACCATTCCCTATGATGGCGAGTTCACCTTCATGTGGTGCTTCGAGAAAGACCCCGCTGTTGAAGATGGTCTGGATTGCGCTTACATCGATAACATCGCCTTCTCCGGCGACATCGGAATAATCTCCGGCGATGTTAACGGCGACGGCGAAGTATCAATGGCTGACGCTACTCTCGCAGCACGCTATGCACTGGGTCTCTATCAGCTTACTCCCACCCAGTTCGAAATCGCTGATATGAACGGCGACGGCGTTGTAACAATGGCTGACGCACTTCTCATCATGCGCATTGCGGCATTTGCTGAAGACTAATCCTTCCTCTTGACGGAATTATCGTCAAACGACCCGGCCCCCACGAGACTCTGTTTCGTGGGGGGTCTTTTTACGCTATTCTGTGTATCTATTGATTCTCTACAAATGTAAAGGTATAATTTATAGGAATCGCAAGAAAAAATATATATGCCTCATGTTTGAAAATGATGTTGAATGTCTTTTCGATTCGCGTTATAATCGCATTATCAGAAGGTATGCTTGCCTGAAGAATGAGTGTTCGGCATCATACCGCAACAATATCTCAATTAAAGGAGTTCTGCAATGAAATACGATCGTGTTTACAACTTCTCCGCCGGCCCCTCCATCCTCCCCGAAGAGGTTCTTGAGAGCGTCCGTGACAACCTTCTCAACTACAAGGGTTCCGGAATGTGCGTTATGGAGATGAGCCACAGGTCCAAGGTCTTCCAGCAGATCATTGACGAGGCCGAAGCTGACCTGCGTGAGCTCATGGGTATCCCCGATAACTACAAGGTAATGTTCATTCAGGGCGGCGCAACCCTCCAGTTCGCTATGCTCCCCATGAACCTTATGAAGAACGGCGTTGCGGATTATATCGTAACCGGCAACTGGTCCAAGAAGGCTTACACCGAGGCAAAGAAGTACGGAAAGATCAACCTTGTTGCAACCAGCGAAGACCGCAACTACGCCTACATCCCCGATTGCTCCGATCTTCCCATCAGCGAAGATGCCGACTACGTCTACATCTGTGAGAATGAGACCATTCACGGCACCACCTACCAGCAGCTCCCCAACACCAAGGGCAAGATCCTTGTCTCCGACCAGAGCTCCATGTTCCTTTCCAAGCCCTGCAACGTATCCGATTACGGCGTAATCTACGGCGGCGTTCAGAAGAACATTGGCCCTGCAGGTATGGTTATCGTCATCATGCGTGAGGATCTCATCCGTGACGATCTCCCCACCTACGTTCCCACCTACATGAGCTATGCTACCCATGCAAACAACGGCTCCATGTATAACACTCCCAACTGCTGGAGCATCTATGTCTGCGGCGAAGTCTTCAAGTATCTCAAGAGCATTGGCGGTCTCGAAGCAATGGCAAAGCGCAACGAGGAGAAGGCAAAGATACTCTATGATTTCCTCGACCAGTCCAGGATGTTCCGCGGTACCGTTGACAAGGAATTCCGTTCCCTCATGAACGTTCCCTTTGTCACCGCATCCAAGGAAACCGACGCAGAAGTCGTTGCAGCCACCAAGGCAGCCGGATTTGATAACCTCAAGGGCCACAAGAGCGTTGGCGGCCTCCGCGCATCCATCTATAACGCAATGCCCATCGAAGGCGTTATCGCACTCGTAGATTTCCTCAAGAAGTATGAGGAAGAGCATTACCAGGGCTAATATTCAAAACCATTTAAGATAAGGAGAATTAGTTATGCGTATTCTTGCATCAGACGGTATGGAAAAAAACGCTGTTGCAGCACTCCGCGACCAGGGTCACGAAGTCGTTGAACAGTTCTATGCTCCCGAGGAGCTTGCAGAGCAGGTCAAGAATTTTGATGTTCTCGTAGTAAGGAGTGCTACCAAGGTCCGCACTCCCATCATCGACGCGGCTCTTGAGACCGGAAGGCTCAAGCTCATCATCCGCGGCGGCGTTGGTATCGATAATATCGACCATGAATATGCCGAGTCCAAGGGCATCAAGGTCATGAACACTCCCCGTGCTTCCAGCAACGCAGTTGCAGAGCTTGCAATGGCTCATATGCTCTCCTGCGCTCGTTTCGTCAGCATTGCAGGTCACACCATGCGTGAAGGCAAGTGGGAGAAGAAGATCTACAACGGCATCGAAGTTCATGGCAAGACCCTCGGTATCGTAGGTTACGGCCGCATCGGCCAGAGCCTTGGCAGAATGGCAATCGCCATGGGTATGGAAGTCGTTGCATACGATGTATTCCATGTACCCGGAATTGAGAACGAGCATATGCACTATGTTGAGCTTGATGAGCTGTTTGCGGTTTCCGACTTCATCTCCCTGCATGTTCCCAGCCTTGAGGGTCAGCCCCTTGTAAACGCTGAAACCATTGCAAAGATGAAGGACGGCGTCATCATCGTTAACACCAGCCGCGGAACCAACATCGATGAAGCAGCTCTCCTTGAAGCCCTCAACAGCGGCAAGGTTCGCGCAGCAGGTCTTGATGTTTGGTCCTCCGAGCCCGCAACCGATAATCCCCTCCTCAGCCACCCCCATGTAAGCTGCACCCCCCATATCGGCGCAGCAACCGCTGAAGCACAGGGCCGCATCGGCGCAGAGATCGTTGATATCATCGGCAAGTTCTTTGCATAATCAAATCAATTAGCAATATCGGCACCGTTTCGTTAAGAAGCGGTGCTTTTATGTATATATTTATCAAAAAACGTTCTTTTGTGTTGACAAGGCACATATAAAATGGCATAATTCTACTAAGTGGCAAGGCCGGAAGGGTCATGCCGTTAATATTTTCACGGAGAACAGAGATGAAAAAGATCGTTATTGCCCTCGGCGGCAATGCACTCCAGGAAGCAGGAAAGCCTGCAACCGCAGAATCACAGCTCGAGGTCGTTGAGCAGACCTCGGAATACATTGCAGACATCATCGAACGCGGATATGACGTTGTGCTTGCGCATGGAAACGGTCCGCAGGTCGGAAGGATCGTTCTTCAGAACGAATACGCGGCCTCCGTCAGCCCTGCAATGCCTTTTGATGTATGCGGCGCAATGAGCCAAGGCTATATCGGCTACCATATGCAGCAGGGTCTTGAAAAGGTTCTGCGCCACAGGGGCAGCAGTAAGCGCGTTGCCACAGTCATTACTCAGGTCGTTGTCGATAAGAACGACCCAAAATTCCAAAAACCCAGCAAGCCTATTGGCCCCTTCTATAACGAAGAGGAAGCAAAGAAGATCGCCTCCGAGAAGGGCTATACCATGAAAGAGGATGCAGGCCGCGGCTGGCGCCGTGTTGTAGCCTCTCCCATGCCCATAGAGATCGTTGAGCTTGACGCCGTAAAATGCCTCATCGACGGCGGATTCATCGCCATCACCGTCGGCGGCGGAGGTATCCCTGTCATCAGGAACGAGGATGGAGACTATGTCGGAACCGCTGCCGTTATCGATAAGGACCTTGCTTCCGAGCGTCTTGCAGAGGACATTGACGCCGATGCACTCGTTATACTGACTGCCGTAGAAAAGGTCTGTATCAACTTTGGAAAGCCTGATCAGAAGGAGCTTTCCGTCATGACGGTTGACGAAGCCCGTCAGTACATCGCTGAAGGACATTTCGCTCCCGGTTCCATGCTGCCAAAGGTTGAGGCTGCCGTCAAGTTCGTCACCAGCAAGCCGGGCAGGAAGGCCATTATCACCTCCCTTGACAAGGCGGTTGACGCACTCGAGGGAAGGGCCGGAACTACACTCATGTAATCAAAAACCGGATAATGAAATCGGGCTGCTCGATCGTTTGATCGGACGGCCCGATTGCTTTCTGTCACTTTATCTTTATTCGCCGTATATCGGCAGCTTGAGAAACCTCTCAAAAATTGGTTTATAGTGTTCCGAAGAACCGCTTGTATAAAAATCCACATTGGCGCAGCCGCTGTCGTTCATCAGCCCGTTGGCTTTCAGCACCCTCTCCAGTTGGCGAACCGTCCCGGCATTGCCGTCAAACAGCCTATGCTCACCCCGAAAATGAATACTAAAATACCTCTCGATCGCAGCCGCTATGAACGGATAGTGCGTACAGCCAAGCACTACGGCATCAGCCTTCATTCCATGGTATGCGGCTAAATGCTTATCAAGGATATCGTCGAACGCATCGTCCGCTATTATTCCCTGCTCTATCCTGTTCACAAGGCCGCTGCAGCCCACATTTATTACCCTATCCGGATCCGGCATACGGCTGAGCAGGGCAAGATAGCGCGCAATATGCGTTGTGGCCTCCGTCGCCAGCATGAATACCTTGCCATCTCCATCGATCGAACATGCAGGCTTTATCGCCGGCTCCATGCTGATAACCGGCACGCCGAGCTTCCTCCTTAGCACGTTGATCGATGCGCCGGTTGCGGTATTGCAGGCGATCACCAACACCTTAACACCGTGCTCCAGAAGGAAATCAGCGGCATTTGATGTAAGCGAAAGTATCTCGGCTTCCGTACGGTCGCCGTACGGAGCGTTGCCGTTATCTCCGTAATAGATGAAATTTTCTTTTGGAAGCATTCTGACCGCATTGCGAAGAAGGCTTGCTCCGCCCATGCCGGAATCGAATACCCCAATTGGACGATTATCCATTATTCCCCGTCCTCATGCCAATACTTCTGACTAATAGTTCACAATAATTGTTTTTTCCCAAGCTTATCAAGAAGCATAGCGCAGGCAAGCAGATCTGCCGAACCTCCGCAGCTTATGTTCAGCGCAATAAGCTCATCATCGAACGCTTCAAGCCGATCTATCGTCAGCCCACTTCCGAGCGACAGAAGCTCAACCGCCCTTTTCTTGACAAGCTCTGCGCCGCTACTTCCTCCGCGCTTGAGCGCATTATTATCATCAAGCTCTGCCATAGCCGTAAGGAGTCCTGCCAGCCAGGGCGCGAAAAAGCCCCTCTGCCTGTACTCATCATAGCAGCTTAGCACACGCTTGGCGGTCGGAAAACCAGCTCTTGCCTGTTCCCTCGCTCCGCCAACGCCATAGGTCTTGCGAACTATCGAGCCATTGCTGTTCTCTTTCGTTTCCACCTGTTGGCAAGCGGCAAGCTCGGCTGCACGCGCAGTTATCGCCGCACAGGATAGGCAGTCGTCATCTTCGCTCATGGCATCCGCATTGACTACCGCATTGGCATAGGCAGCCACGATCAGCCCCAGCGAAAAAATCGCCCCACGATGGGTGTTTACTCCATCGGTAGCCTTCAGCATTGCGCATTCTGCTTCTTTCCCAAGCTCCTGAAGCTTATGCATCAAATGCTGTCGGTTATTCTCGGCTGCGCCTTCCGCTGCCATAAGCGTGAAGAACGGTTCGAGCACTTCCATGCTGCGTTCAAATGTCCCAATGCTCATATCGGTGTTTGCACCGGAATTGCGCTCATCCACGAGCCCCGGCTTGGGGGTTAGATGAACCTCATCGTACAGCGCCTCGCGCGCAAGCTTTCCAAGCTCGTGGGATAGGGCATCGATATATGCCTCAACGGTCCTTGCCTGCAATTCCTCCGCACTGTGCGCCCTGCTTCGAGCGCATTGCGTCACCTCACGGCCGCAGATTATGCAGCATCTCGGAGAAGGCCTTGATTTTTTAACTCCATCCACGCCGATAACATCGATGTCGTACCACCTGCCCAGCGAAGCATTCGCCTCAATACGCATCATGCGCTCTTTGAGCTCATCCGCTTCGATTGCTGTGGCAATAAGAGCTTCACAGCCCGTATTTGCTCTGATAATCTCGGTTCTGGCAGCGTGTTCTCCAAGTTCCTCCGCTATGCTTTCCAAACCGATCGCAAATCCGAATTCAAATAGTCGAGAGTTCTTTACCGGGCCTGCGATATTCATTGTAAATGAAACCACGGGTAAGCCCAGCGTTTTTATCAGCTCATTTTGACGCATAACACGCCGTTCACGGCAATCAGCCATGTCGCATACGCTGACTTCTGAATACCTTCTGTTTCCCATCTATTCACCCATGGAGACACTGTCGCCATTGGAGATATTGCCGATAACCGTGTATTCTCCGTTATCAAATACGATAACGGTAAACCCACCGCCTGCTGCTATAGCGACAACGCCGGAATACCCCGATACATTGCATTGACCGTAGGTGTTATCCCCAACTGCCACAAGTGTTCCGTCTTCAAGAAGTCCAACCGTATGGTTTTCACCTGCCGCTGCGCTTACGATGTTTTGCCAACCCGAAACGTTGCATTGACCCCTATCGTTGCTGCCTGTCGCCACGACCGAACCATCCTTCATTACGCCCACAACATGCTGTGTGCCGGCGGCAATGGCGACAATATCCCTCCATGAACCTACATTGAGCTGCCCAAGCGAACTGTCTCCTGCCGCAAGGACTCTTCCGTTTTTAGTAAGGCCATAGGATGTCTGGCTTCCGCAGGCCACGGCAACAACATCGTTCCACTGACTCGTCAGACCCTGACCATAATAGTTCCAGCCGCAGGAAACGACTCTCCCGTTCCCGGTCAGGCCAAGCGAATGATACTGCCCGCATGCGACTGCAACAATATTCTTCCATTCCCCGACATTGGTCCTGTTGTAGCTTGAAATGCCCTTGGCAACGACAGTACCGTTAGTCCGCACGCCCAGTATGAACGCATCCTTACCGACGGCAATGCTATCAATGTTTGCCCAGTTCGGGGAGCTTATCTGCCAACCGCTGCCAAGTAACCGGATAGAGCCGTCAAGTTCCAATACAGCACCAAGCTCCGTTCCGCCGGCGGCTGGTGCGTTTTTCAGCTTAGTGCGGATAAATTCAATCATTTCATCCGCGTTTTCATACCCCTCGGAAACGGTTTTGAGTAGAATAAGCGCTCGTTGAAAATCGCCGGAATCGAATGCGGCAACCGCTTCCTCATAGCGAAGCCTGTCCCTTTCGGCTAATACACTGTCCTCTTCGAACATACTGCCGTACTTTCCGAATGCGTCTGCAAGCTCAGCATTATTGGAAAGCAAAGCATCCAGCATAGCGTCGCTCCATTTCTGGTTTATTCTGCCAAGAAGATCCGTCAGTTTATCATCCGAAACAGTTTTTCTTGCCTCGCTAAAACAGTAAAATGCTCTTTCAAGTTCGAATTGCTCCAAACAGACCTCTCCCTGCCTGAACCATATCTCCGCAATTCTATCCGTAGTATCGGCGGAGCAAAGAGCGAATATCGACTTGGCTTGCTCGTATTCGTTTGCGTACACATACTCAGCACCCGAAGCGATTCGCACCTCATCCTTGCGCACATCATATTCATCGGACTCTATGCTGTCGAAATAGATCTCAGCAGAGCCTAGCCTGCTTTCATACGCATCCTTGCCAAGCCTGAAAAACGCCTCATCCAAGCTCGCCATACGCTCCTGGTCTGCTCCTGCCTTCACATAACAGCTGTAAGCAAACTCAAAATCACCCTCGTTATACCTTTCATCTCCGATTTTGACCCAAGCCTGTCTTGCCCTGGCTTGACTGTCCCGATAGCTCGGTATGGATTCAAAGCACAGCGCGGCGCGAAGAGAATCACCTTCACGCTCAAACCTCTCGGCGGATTTATAAATGTTGTAGGGCTGAACATACCTTGGATATGCAAAAAGAACGAATGCCGCAAGAGCGGCAGCGATGATCGCAGCCATAACAGTTATTACGATGGTTATTGTCTTTTTCATATCTTATCCCCTTTTTCCAGAAGGTAATCATATGTGGACTGCGGAACCAATTTCTTAACAAGCTGCCAGTCGCCGTTTCCGACAGCCTCACGCACCTTGCTCGCACTGATTCCGTCCAATCTCTCGATTTCAACGACCTGCACGCCGTATTTCGGAAGTAACTGTTTCATGCATTCGTTATAGGCACGGGTAACATTACAATAGGGTTCAGTGCCGACAAACCGCTCGGTAATGTTAAGCGCCGGAGCTATCCTTTCTCCGAATAATGCCAAGTCAAGTTCAGCATTTATCCTATCGGTATTAGCATCCTTTTTCATAAAATAAGTTGGGAATGTTGCATGTGAGATTATATAGTCGCCACTCTCATGAAGGATGAGATTGCTTATATCTTCGCTTCCCTTCCGAACAAGTTCAAATCTGTCGCTGAAAGGAAAATCGGATCTATCCTCACTGACAACAAATACATGAAGAGTATCGACCATGCTCGCGGCGGTTTCCAGCAGATACCTGTGTCCAAAGGTGAAAGGGTTGCAGTTGACGACAACCGCTCCCTGTACGCCGCTGCCCTGCTTCAAAGAAGCAAGATAATCCTTCAGGCCGTTCCGGCTGTTCTCCATATAGACAACGCTGTCGGTTTCGGCAATCGCAAAAAAACCAAGGCTTGTAAAGAGAAGCCTATTCTGCGGTTTAGTGAACAAAAACAGTTTCTTTCTGCCAATCATATAGGCATGACTAACAAGCCTGCTGACGATGGCAGCCGAAGCGCCCTCGCCCTGCAGCTCATCGGTCACGGCAATGTATTTAAGTACGCAGCCGCAGAGTGAACCCGTACCAACGATTTCATCATCGTCGTCATAAAGAATCACTGTGAATTCAGCTCCACCCTCATAGTGAAGACCCATGCGATCGAGGAAATCAGAAAGCTCTTTTAGCCGCCTATCAGAAATATTAATAAACTCTCTGGAATTGAAGCTCAACGCATTCTCCTATATCACTTACTCCAATCATATTCTTTGCAATCAGCTGCACGATATGCGGCAGCAGCAGTTCGAGCCGCTACCGTACAGTCAAGAGCTCCCTTGTCCACAGCGGAAACAAATGCGCTGTCAATATCAAGCCCGGCAAGCGTCTCAAGAATGGCATTTTTGATCTGGTTACCATATTGAGTCATGACATCGCTCTCAAGAGTAAGCTCAATACCGGGAGTGTCCTTTGGCTCAATAGTAACGATGATGTCACTGGACTCCATTGTTCCGGCAACGCCTGTCGTAATAATTTTCATCAATCAATCCTCCAAAGAATTCGTGTCAATATCTATCTTGTCATGCAAATCACAGCATAACAGAACAGATATTATCATATACCAATTACTGAGAATTTGCAATAGAAAAAGCGAAATAAGGGAAGAAAATCGAACAATATACAGGTAATACACAGGAAGTTTCAGAAAGGCAGTATAGAGTTAGGGAGAGCAGGCATTTGTACTGTTTGCTAAAGAAATAACAGACAGACCTGCGAGAAGAGTTGTATGAGCTCGAACTGTCCGGATATTTCAACGCACTTGCACCATCTGCTAAGCATTCGATTTATATCAAGCTCAATATTAAGATCGTTCTCGGTCTCCAAGCTCAACGCCTGCGTTGAGCTATATAGATTTTGCCGCCGCTTGCTGCTGCGGCAAAACTACCGGTGCCGTCAGGGAGAGCAGGCATTTGTACTGTTTGCTAAAAAATGACAGACACCCAGAGGGTGTCTGCTATTTCTTTGGAATCCGGCAGCTGCCTATCCTCCCATGCCGTCTCCAGCACAGTACTGT
>OLGB01001690.1_pt1 | contig 25638 bp, 20 predicted proteins | sample 1605691 | NCBI WGS metagenome assembly OLGB01 (sample SAMEA3888925, study PRJEB22519) | human gut metagenome | biome: human gut; feature: human-associated habitat; material: faeces | place: Denmark | collected 2010 | reverse complement strand
TTTATATAATAAAAAAATAAAAGTAAATAGGAAATTGCAAAAAAATTATTTTATCGACATTTTTTTGATTTTAGTCTTGTATTTTTTTATAATTATATATATTATTGTATAAGTATTATTAATTTTACAAAGGAGGAAAAAATGCATGCCTAGAATCGACAAAGAATCTAAGAAAGATGATGTAAAAGACAAAGTAAAAAAAGCAACAGCCAGTAAATCTAAAACATCTAAGACTCCAGTTAAAAAAGTTTCTAAGCAGTCTAAGTCAACTTCTAAATCTGATAAGGCAGTTTTGAAAGATACTAAAGAAAGTTCTATAAAAAAGTCAAAATCAGCATCTTCTAAAAAAAGTACATCTATTAAGTCAAAGACTAGAAAAACAAAAATTGTTAAAGTTCCATCTTTAGCAACAACTCGTAAGAAAAGTGTTCCTAAAAAGACTAAAAAAGAAGAAAAAAAGGATTTTGCTAATGTTTTAGAATATTATGATTTACCTTATCGTTATAATGAAACGGTTGTTAAAATTTTGGCTCAGACTCCAAAAATTTTATTTGTTTATTGGGATCTTTCAGACGCTGATAGAGAAAAATATAAAGAAAAATACGGGGAATACTTCTTTAATGATACTTATCCCGTTTTAATAGTTCATAATAAAACTTTAAACTATTCTCAGGAAATTGAAATTAATGATTTCGCAAATAGTTGGTATATTCACTTATCTGATTCTCGTAGTGAATATTATGTTGAACTTGGTAGACGCTTTAAAGATTATGCAAAAAGGAATCCTGAATTACCACCTATAGAAGATGTTAATTCTATAATTCCAGTTACTTCTTCAAATAACTTAGTTATGCCTAATGATCATGTTCTTCTTGATGAAGTTAAACCAAAGGTTAAATATAGAAATGTAAAAACAAATGAAGAAACTTATAAAGATACACGTCATATTTTAGCTAATAACAAATTAATTGATTTTTATAGTTTGTATAAAGAAATTTATCAAGTAGAAAACTTATCTAATATCTTTAGTTTAAGTAATCCATCTTCTGGAAATCCTACTTCTACTTTTAAATAAGATTTGGCAAAAGCTATGTTTTTAAATTTAATTAATTGCTTTTGCCTTTTTCTATTGAAGAATTTTATATAAGCTTTTTATTATTACACTTAAAAAATAAAGGAGATTTTTATGGATAAAAATAAAGGATACGTTACTTTTATACTTCATGCCCATTTGCCATTTATTCACCATCCTGAAAGTGAAGATTATTTAGAGGAACAATGGCTTTTTGAAGCAATGTCTGAAACTTATATTCCATTATTACTTAATTTCAAGAAGTTAGAAGAAGAAAATGTTAAATTTAGATTAACAATGACAATGACTCCTCCACTTTTATATATGCTTGATAACAAATTATTACAAGAACGTTATATTAAATATTTAAAGAAACATATTGAGCTTGCAAAAAAAGAATTAAAGAGAACAGTTTATGATGAAAGAGTTCATAATTTAGCTCAATATTATTATGATAGATATTCTAATGATTTACATGTTTTTAAGGATGTTTATGATTGCAATTTAATAACTGGATTTAAGCATTTTCAAGATGCTGGATTTTTAGAGATAATTACTTGCGGTGCTACGCATGGATATTTTCCTATACTTTATGTTACTCCTCAAACAGTTAGAGCTCAAATTGCTGTTGGAGTTCAAACATATAAAAAATATTTTGGTAGACAACCTCGTGGAATTTGGCTTCCTGAATGTGGATATATTCCTGAAGCTGATCAATATTTGAAAGAGTTTGGTATTGAATATGCTATTGTAGAATCACATGGAATTTTATATGCTGACCCTGCCCCACTTTATGGAACATTTGCACCTATTGTTTCTCCTGGTGGTTTGGTTGCATTTGGTAGAGATATCGAGTCTTCAAAACAAGTTTGGAGTTCTATTTGTGGTTACCCAGGTGATTTTAATTATAGAGAATTTTATAGAGATATTGGATATGATTTAGATTATGATTATATAAAACCTTATATTGCTTCTAATGGTGTGCGTGTTCATACTGGAATTAAGTATTATAGAATTACTTCTAAATCTGGTGAAAAAGATTATTATAATCCTAGATGGGCTATGGATACAGCTGAAAGACAAGCTGGTCATTTTCTTGATTCAAGAACTGCTCAAATAGATACACTTGCAAAATTTATGGATACTCCTCCTATTGTTGTTTGTCCTTATGATGCTGAACTTTATGGACATTGGTGGTATGAAGGTCCTTATTGGTTATATGTTTTATTTAAGAAAATTTATTATGATGATTGTAATTTCAGTCTTATAACTCCTGGAGATTATATTGACAGACATCCAAATATTCAAGTTGCCTCTCCTTGCCGTTCAAGTTGGGGGGCTAACGGATATAGTGAAGTGTGGCTTAATCCAACAAATGATTATGCTCATCGTCATCTTCACAAAGCTGGAAACAGAATGGTTGAACTTGCTAATATGTTCCCTGACGAAGAAGATGGTACAAGAAAAAAGGCATTAAATCAATGTGCTCGTGAACTTTTACTTGCTCAAAGTAGTGATTGGCTATTTATTATCACCAACGGAACTATGGTTGATTATGCTAAAAAGAGAATCAAACAGCATATCGGTCGTTTTACAAAATTGTATTATCAAATTAAAAATGATAAGATTGATGAAAAATTTGTTGATGATATTTATGAGCAAGATTTAATTTTTACTGATATTGATTATAGAATTTATAAATAAAATATATATTTTGAGTTTGTCGTAATATGACAAACTCTTTTTTTGCCTTTTGGAATAAACTATTACAAAGTGTCAATAATACTTTTGTAGGAGGCTTATTGTATGTTTACTCTGTTTCTTGAAAATTCTAAAGAGTATAACGAAGTTTGTTCTTATATTTCAAAGAATTTTAATTTACAGGATGTGAAATTTAAAAAAGGGAAAAATAAGATAGTTTTTACTTTTAATGCTTCTTCTCTTCAAAATTTTTCATTATTCATTTCTAATTTAATAATTACTATATATGAAAGAATATTAATTAAAAAGATTATTAAAAAAAATTATTTTTATTTTTCTGATTATGAACAATTACAAATATCTAATATTTCCTCTTCTATTATTGATGACAATTCGCAAAGTAAAGATGATTTGGTTTTTATATCTGTATATGATTATATAAAAAATAATACATCTATGATTCTTTCTGGATTTATTAATTTTCGATTAAAAGATTATATTGAAGTTCTTGAATATTTAGTTGATCTGTCTGTTAATAATTTTATTATAAATCGAGAATATGATAAGTTTATAACTTTACTCCGTGATTATATAAACTCTGAACCTTCTAAAATTGATGTTATTAACTTAGTTTATTTAAATCAAGAAGCAATTTTGTTGGATAAGAATAAGAACATTATTCCTATTGATAATAACATTGTCGATTCAAAATATTTATCTGATATTTCGTTTTCTACTAATGATTATGTACTTAATACTGTTCTGAATTTACTTCCTAATAAATTGTATGTTCATGTTTTAAGTCAAGAAGATGAATTTTTAAAAACATTAAAAAATATATTTAGCAACAAAATTTCTATTTGTTATGATTGTGAAATTTGTAATTTTTATAAAACTACTTTTGCTGATTCTAAAAATAAAAGTAATGATTAATTTTACTCCTTATTTTCTATTGAAATATATTTCTTGTAATTGATATAATAATAGAAAAAAATAAGGAGTATTTTTATGTCAGCATTTTTATTAAAATTTATAGCTTGCTTTACTATGTTATTATGCCATATACCATTCGTGTATCCCCAGTATTCTATTCCTTTAGTATATATTGGAAAACTTTCTTTTCTTTTGTTTGCATTTTTAATTTCTGAGGGGTATGTTCACACAGGAAACTTTAAAAAATATTTGACTAGATTAATCGTTTTTGGAGTGATTTCACAAATTCCTGCTTATTTATTATTTGTTGGGAAATCATTTAATGGATTATATTTAAATATTTTCTTTACACTTGCCTTAGGATTACTTGGAATTAGAGTATATGATAAGATAAAGTCAAAATATGTTTCTATTCCTGTTATTCTTCTACTAGCTGTAATTGCAGAATTATTAAAATTTGATTATGGTGCTTTTGGAGTTTTAATGATTATTTGTTTCTATATTTTCAAAAGAAACAAATTAAATATGGTGCTTGTTCAAATGCTTTTAATTTTTGGATTATATTTGAAGAAATTTTCATACTATGAATTTTCTCTTTTTAACTTACAATATATTTTATTCCAAGTTCTTTTCGCATTATGTTCATTGCTTCTAATCTTGATGTATAATGGTAAGAAGGGGAAATCAAGTGGGAAGATAAAATTAATGTTTTATTTCTTCTATCCCGTTCATTTGATTATTTTAGATTTACTAAAATTTCTATAATAACTTTTAAAAGAATATTATATTTATTTTTTGCTCCTTGCTAAGAGATTTTACCACCCACAAAACTTCGTTTAGAGGGTTAGGTAAAAACTCTCAAACTGCGCGTCACTAAAAAATAAATATAATATTCTTTTTTATACTTTTATTCTAGAAAAAATTTATATTAAGTTTTTTCGAATTACTGCGGTTGAAAAATTTTATATTAATTTTCTCACACCTTGCTGTCGCATTCTTTAAATTTAGAAAATAAAAATATCAATTGGCTTTATAGTCAATTGATATTTTTTATTTTCTAACCGGGTAGAATGCTTCAATCGAACTCACTTCGTTCGTTTGGTCCCTGCGCGGTGATTCAAAAAGTTAATATAAAATTTTTCATTGAATATATAACCCTACATTGCTTCTCTGAATAATCTAATGAAATCTTCTTTTGAAACTTCTCTTGGATTTCCTGGTTTGCAAGGATCTTGCATTGCTTTATCTGCAAGCATTTCTAAATCTTCTTCTTTGCATCCTGTATCTTTTACTCTCATTGTAATTCCAACCTTTTTAGATAATTCTTCAATCATCCAAACAAAAGTATTTATTACATCTTGATTATTTAAGTGTGCAGCATCAGGTCTTCCTATGTTAACTAGTATTTCTCTAAATCTATCTGCACATACAGCTCCATTAAATCTCATAACTGTTGGTAATAAAATAGCATTTGCTACTCCGTGTGGTGTGTCATATACAGCACCTAATTGATGAGCCATTGAGTGAACAATTCCTAAACCAACATTTGAGAATCCCATACCAGCAATATATTGAGCAAGTCCCATATTCTCTATTGCTTTTTCATCTTTTTCATTTACTGCTGCTGGTAAGTTTTCAAATATTAATTGAATTGCTTTCATATGGAACATATCTGACATTGTGTTATGTGCTTTTGTGATATATCCTTCTACTGCATGTGTTAATGCATCCATTCCTGTTGAAGCTGCAATTGGCTTTGGCATTGATGCCATTAAATCTGAATCAACTATTGCTAAGATTGGAATGTCATGTGGATCAACACATACCATTTTTATTTTTCTTTCTTCATCTGTTATTACATAGTTTATTGTAACTTCTGCTGCTGTTCCTGATGTTGTTGGTAATGCAATTAATGGTAATCCTTTATTTTTTGTATTTGATGCTCCATTTAATGATACAACATCCTTTCTATCTGGGTTTGTCATTAATATTGATATTCCTTTTGCAGTATCAATACTAGATCCTCCACCTACTGCAACTATTACATCAGCTCCAAATTCTTTACATTTTGCTAATCCATCTAGTACATTTTTTATTGTTGGGTTTGGTTTAACTTCTGAGTATACTGAATATTCTATTCCAGCCTTGTCTAATACTTCTGTTACTCTTGCAGTTACTCCAACTTCAAATAAAGCTTTATCTGTTACTACTAATACTTTTTTGAAACCTCTTTCTTTGATTTCTCTAGGCAATTCTGCTCTTGCCCCTTTTCCAAAATATGAAGTTTCATTTAAAACAAATTTTGTCATTCGTTAACATCTCCTTTTCTTTTTTCTCTTGTTTATTATACCAATAATTATTAATTTTATATACATATTTATTTAAAAATTTCTTTAACTTTCATGCTTAATTTACTAGCTAAAATTCTATGTCCATCTCTACTTAAGTGGATTCCATCTTCTCCAACTAGCCATTCTTCGTTACCTATAAATTCGCAGTCATTTCTCATTGCAATATCTTCATAAATCTCAGATATCTTCTTTGATTTTTCTATTCCTCCAATAAATTTAGGACTTTCTTTTGTTATTATTGGTGGAGCCACAATCAATAGTTTTGGACAAGTTTTTCTGCATACAGATTTTCTTGAAATAATTTTCTTAACAAATTGTTCCTCAAAAATCTCTCCAATCTCTTTAGGATTTCTATAAAATTCTGTTTTCAATTCGTTTGTTCCAAGCATTATTATTACTAAATCAATTGGATCGTGTGTATCTAAGCAAGGTAATAAATATTCTGCTCCGCTTCTTCCTTCCCTATCTCTTCTTTTATCCACTGATACTAAAGTCCTACTGTTCAATCCTTCTTCGATTATTTCATATTTATCTCCTAACATTCTTTGAAGAGCTCCTGGCCATCTTTCATCTTTGCTAAATCTCTGATGATCTGTTCCTGGTATATAGCCCCAAGTGTTAGAATCTCCATAGCATAATATTTTTATCTTTTCACCCATATGTGCAATCACTCCTTCTGTTTTATTTTCTTAAGAAGTATATCATATATTTCAAATAAAGAGAACTCTTTTAAGTTCTCTTTATTGAAAATTTTATTTAAGCATATTTTTTACACTGTCGAAGCTAAAACCTACGTTTCCTGTAATTTTTTTATTATTAGCTCCTTCCATTGTTGAATTATCAAGTCTAGTTCTTTTTCTAATAAATCTATCTTCTTCACGTAAATTTTTCACATCTGTTTTTGTTTCTGTTTCATAATTGTGTCTTGTGCCTGTGTTTCTATATTTAGAATATATTATCCAGAAATATATGAAACCACTTAATAAAAATAGCCATGGCCAATATCTATCATCGCTCATTGTAAACATCATAGCGATTATACCTAAAAGTTCAACAAATGCTGACATTGCAAATAATTTAGGCATATGAATTGGAACACTTCCCATTGTTTCTTTAGTTCTGGCATTTACAGCAACATAATGTAATAAACTTTCATTACCTTTTTTCTCTTGATAGCTATATAACCAAACTGGTAAGTATGCTGATTTCCATTGTTGCCCTTTTACTTCTAGTCTCTCAGAATCCCATCTTACACCTCTATCATATTTTGTAATTGTTTTGTTTGCTGCAAATCTTGCTATGTCTTTTGATTGTGCTTCAACAAGTTCTTTTAATTCATCAACATTTGTATCCCTTTTTTCTGATGTATATCCTTTTATGTAATTTGAATCCCATTTTACACAGTTTTCTGTATCAAATGGCATAATTGAATTTATAATATTATTTGTTTTTGTTTTTCCGCTTCTATCAAGTTTATCTTTACTTGATTCAACTGTTAAACCTTCAATTGTTAAATCAAAATCTCTTTCAATGTCATATAAATCTGCATCATAATATGTTCTATATGTGTCTCCATTTTTCTCTGTCCAACTTCTTGTTTCTACTTCTCCTTGTCCTTGCAAATTGGCATGTGCATTTGCATCAACAATCATGTATGGTAAATATACTCCCATTACATTTTCTGTTGTAAATTCTTTTCTAAATTGAGGATGAGCATAGAATTTTCTTTTTCCTACAAATTGTTCAATTGATTCTTTAGCTTCCTTTTTAGAAATTTTAAATGGAAGTACAGTATCTGGTACAGCTCCATTGGGAATTTGTTGGTTTACAGATAATGTGTTTCTACACCAATGACATCTAGCTTGAGTTGCTTGTGCTGTATCAACTACAACCTCTGCTCCACAACTACTACACTTAAATGTCACCATATCATTTGTGTCTGCAATTATATCAGATGCTCCTGAACCTACAACTTCTCCTTGTAGGTTGCTTATATCTTTTTCCATTGCATCAAATTTTTCTGGTTCAAATTCATATCTACAAAAATTACATCTTAGCTTTCCATTTTTAGTATTTAATGAAATATCAGTTGCACCACATTTAGGGCACTTAGTTTGACCATCTTTTGCTCCGACATCTGTTTTAATTACAGTTGCTTCTTTTTCTTCGTTCATATATTAAACCCCCAAAAGTTTTTTCTTCTCTGCTTCGAATTCCTCTTGAGTTATAACTCCATCATCTGCTAATTTCTTTAATTTAGCTAATCTTTCATATGGATCTTCTTGTGATTGTGCTGGTTGAACTGGTTGTTGAGGTTGTTGTACTGGTTGTTGGAAAGCCCCCATTGCTCCTCCTGCTGAGTTTATTCCCATTCCCATAAATGCCATTCCAGATCCTCCGCCTTGTTCACCTGCTGCTTGGAATCCACGTGCTACTGATTGTTGCATAAATGAATTTCCTCTTGCACCTGACAAAGCATCAGCTTTCTTAACATCACTTAATAATTTCTTAGTATCTTCGTCATACTCAATAGCTGTTATTGCAACTTTTACAATTTCTAATCCTCTTCCAGATTTCCATCCATATCCTTCTTCAACTGCTTGAGATAAGCTTTGAGCAAATCCAATTTGATCTCCTTGTATTTTTGCCATACGATTTCCTCTACTTGGATCGTTTGAATAGTTTGAGAATGCTGCTGATAAGCTTCCTATAACTTCATTAAATAATTGTTCTCCTGCAGGATTATCCATATCAGCGAAATCAAATACTTCTGCTCCTGGTCTTAAATATTCAGAAGGTACAAATGATTTTACAAATAATATTGGATCTATAATTTTCATTGTATATGTACCTCTTGCTAGTGCTCCAACTTGTGTTCCTAAAAATGCGTCATCCCAATATATCTCTGATTGTGTTCCAAATTTGTTTCCTGGTATTTCTTTTAAATTTACATATATAGCTATTTGCTCACTTGCAGGTATTCCACCGAATTTAAATCTTTCCCAAGATGTTTTTAAAGTTGATGAAAAGAAACCATCTCCACCTAAAAATGATTTTGAATTTTGATCATCAGATGAATAAATAAATCCTCCTGGCTCTGTTATACATCCTGTTATTGCTCCATCTTGTAATGTAATTAATGCTGTTCCTTCTGGAACTACTATTTTACTTCCATTTGTTATTATATTTTCAGATCCTTTTGTATTTGCTCCTCTACCATTGTCAGTTTCTTTTTTCTCTGCTCCAAATATTGCTGCTGTTGCTGGTACTCCTGCTCTTGGTACAAAAAAGTCTTTCCATTGATCTGCAAATGTTCCACTTAATGCTCCTGTAAATGCTTTAATAAATCCCATATTATTTTCCTCTCTTTCATTTATTTTTGCTTCATTTTATAGTATGTCTTTTCCCTTAATTTTATTCATTGTAAGCTAATATGTCAATAACATATTTTTGAATACACAACTGTCATAAGTGCACTGTTTTTTATTGCTAAGAATATATTATATTTATTTTTTCGTTCCTTGCTAAAATATCTTCCCACCTACTAAACTTCGTTTAGAAAGCCTGAGGAAAAACTTTCAAACTGCGCGTCACTCAAAAATCAAATATAATATTTTCTTCTATAATTGATAAACGTAAAAAAATCTTATATGTGCAAATTACATATAAGATTTTTCTTATTAACTTATTGCAATATTTATCCCTTTTGCGACAATATCTTTCATATTATCTACTAAATCATCAATTTCTTTCGGAGTAACAATCATATTGTATTCACCAATATTTAATGCTGATTTTACTTCTTCATAATTATCTCTATCATGTAATTGATTTAAATATTCGTTTGACATTGCTTTATCTTGCAAATTCTCTATAAATAAATCTAATCCTTCGCTTACAATTGTTGCAAAATCTAAAACAGTAGGAATACCTATTGCAATTACTGGAACTCCTAATGTATCTTTTGAAAGCTCTCTTCTCTTATTTCCAACACCTGCTCCTGGTATAATTCCAGTATCAGATAATTGTACAGAACTGCTTATTCTCTCTACACTCTTTGAGGCTAAACTATCTATTGCAATTATTAATTTTGGTTTAACATTATCTACAATTCCTTTTAATATTTCTTGTGTTTCAATTCCTGTACTTCCTAAAACACCTGGCGAAATTGCAGAAACTTCTCTGTCATTTTCGTTCACGTATTGTGGTAAATATTTAAAAATATGTCTTGTAACATCAATGCTTTGTATTACTTTTGGGCCTAAAGAATCTGGTGTTGAATATAAATTTCCTAATCCTACAACTAATATTTCATCTTTAGGATTAATTAACCCTTTTATTAATTGCTGTAGTTCGCTTGATATTGCAAAAGCTATTTTCTCCTTTTCTTCATTTGGAATATTTCTCATTTTTTTAACATCTATTGTAACATAATTTCCAATTGGCTTTTGTATTGCTTGTGCTCCTTCATCATCTTTTACTCTAACATTATATACATGTATTGTGTCTGAAATCTGCTTTTCTTCGCTTTCTATTCCTGGGATTTCTTTAGATATCTTGTTTATTTTTCTAAATACATCTCTTCTTTCTACAGCCATATCTGTTCTAAAATCCATAAAAAAAACCTCCTTTTTATTATTTTTTATAAAACGAAGGTTTTTATTCATATATTATTCTAAAAATTTCTTTTTAATTTTATTCTTCATCCCAGTTATGATATACGTCTGATACATCATCTAGGTCATCTAATTTCTCTAAGAAATTTTCCATTCTTTCAGCATCTTTTTCACTTAATTTGACATATGTATTTGGTATCATTCTTACTTCTGCTTCAACGAATGATAAATTGTTCTTCTCAAGTTCTTCTCTAACCTTTGAGAAGTTCTCTGGTGCTGTTGTTATTTCATAGCAATCATCTTGTGCTTCAAAATCTTCTGCTCCAGCATCAATTGCAAGTAACATTAAGTCATCCTCTGACATATCTGTACTTTCTTTATCTATTACTATAACACCTTTTTTCTCAAACATATATGATACACAACCTGTTGTTCCTAGGTTTCCTCCTGCTTTATCAAATACATGTCTTATATCAGCAGCTGTTCTATTTCTATTATCTGTTGATGCATTAACAATTACAGCTACTCCTGAAACTCCATATCCTTCATATGTAATTTCTTCGTAGTTTGCTGAATCTGTTGATCCAGAAGCTTTTTTAATTGCATTGTTAATTGTATCATTTGGCATGTTTGCTGCCTTACATTTTGCTATAACATCTTTTAATTTAGAATTACCCGCAGGATCTGGACCACCTTGTTTTACTGCTATTAATAATTCTCTACCTAGTTTTGTAAAAACTTTTCCTCTTGCAGCATCAGCTTTTCCTTTTTTAGCTGCAATATTATGCCATTTGCTATGTCCTGACATGATTAATTCCTCCTTTTTTGATTTTACGTAATAAATTACTTGTATATCTTACCATACTTTTTCATTTTTGTACATATTTTTATATAAATATTTCGGCAGTTAAATAGTTTTGACTTTGAAATTAATCATAAAAATTCTTGAATTTGTAGCCTTTTGATTTCAGATATTTTATTGAATCTTCTAATGCTTCTGAGCTGTTGCTTACATCTTTTGTATCATGCATTAGTATTATTAAAATATCCTTGTCTTTTGCACTTTTTTTCAAGTTTTCAACTAACTGAAACTTTGAATATTTCCTTATTGAATCATTATTTAAGCAATTCCAATCCAAATATGAATAATTCATTTCTTTTAATAGCTCTTCTGCTCTATCTTTTCTTTTTCTATATGATTTCGACATAAATCCATTTGGAAATCTAAATATTTTTGAGGAATAATTTTCTTCTCCAATTGCTTTGCTAATTGCTTCATCTGTTTTTCTTATTTCATTTATAAAGTTTTCATCATTTTTATATAAGATTGAATTATTGTGACTATATCCATGATTTCCGATATAGTGTCCTTCTTCATACGCTTGTTTTACTATCTCAGGATGTGCTTCAACATTTTTTCCAATAACAAAAAATGTTGCCTTTACATCTTCTTTTTTTAATATTTTTAGTACCTTTGGTGTTACTTGTGCATTTGGTCCATCATCAAATGTTAAATAGGCTATTTTTTCGTTTTCTTCTGCATGATTTTTTATTTTTTCTTTTAATTCTTCGGACATAATAGAATACTTTTTCTTTTCAAATGCAAAGCTTGTGATTATTTCTGGTGCAAAATTTATAGCTAGAAAATTTAAAAACATAATTATTAAAATTGTGATTATTATTTTTTTCTTTTTTAATATTATTATTTTCATAATATCACCGCCTATTTAATGTTATGTTTTTTGTTTTTAGATATTCGAAAAGTTCTGTGCTTTTCTTTATCTCAAACTATATTTGAATGTTATTAGTTCAAACATTACATCATAATAAAAATACTTTTTCCAAGTATAACTAAGTGTTTTTCATTATAGTTAATTGAGGCAGAAAACTTTACAAGTTTTCTGCCTCAACTATTGAAATACATTCATATTATTTTATTTTCTTATATTTTACGAAGCTTACAACCGCACAAATTGCAACAATTACAGTTGTTATCACTAACATTATATTGTTCCAACCTGTTTTAGGTAAATTGCTTTGGCTTGTTGTTGAACTGTTGGATGAATTACTGTTTACATTTGATTGATTATTAGTTGTTGTTTCTTTTTGATTTGAGTTGTTGTTTGTATTATTTTGTTTATTATTGTTTGAATTGTTGTTTTGTTGTTTGTTATCATTTTGACTATTGTTGTTTTGATTATTATTATCTGACTTATTATCGTATGATTTATTGTCGTCCTGTTTGTTATCATCTGATTTATTGTCATCTTGCTTGTTATTGTCTTGCTTGTTGTCGTCTTTTTTATTGTCATCTTGTTTGTTATCGTCTTTCTTATTGTCGTCTTGTTTGTTGTCGTCTTTCTTATTGTCGTCTTGTTTGTTATCATCTTGCTTGTTATCGTCTTTCTTATTGTCGTCTTGTTTATTGTCGTCTTTCTTATTGTCGTCTTGTTTATTGTCATCTTTCTTATTGTCGTCTTGTTTATTGTCATCTTGTTTGTTGTCATCTTTCTTATTATCATCTACTGGTATACCTATAATATTTCTAGTAGTAATTACTTTATATCCCTCTTCATCTTCAACATATATATTTAATATACAATTTTCACTTACTGAACATTTAACTTCAACTTCTTTACCAGGAGTTATTTGAAGCTCTTGTCCGTTTGTTTTAAAGTAGTCACTATCGATATTTTCCCCTACTGCAACTTTTATTTTTACAATATTGCAAATTGAATCAGTAGCTTTTATTGTTATAATTTTCTTGTCGTTATCATCTTGTGAAACAGAAATATCTATAGAATTTTCTTTTGTGATTCTCATTTGAATCATTTTCTTGTAACCAGCTTCGTCTTCTATATAAAACATATATGTATCATCTTCTGGAGCGACATATTCTATATTAATACTATTAGCTGGTACTATTTCGATACTTTCTCCTTCTGTTTTAAAGTCATTTATGTTATTTATTTTTGATTTTTTTGCAACTTTAACCTTTACGATTTTACATAAGCTATCTTCTATTTCTATTTTTGCTTTTCTATTCTTACTGTCTAATGTTGCTTTTGCTTGAATTGGAGTTTTAGTTTCACCTAAATATGTTTGTGAAGTTGACTTATTTCCTTGGTCATCTTCTGCATATATTACATATATTCCATTTTGAGTAGCTGATGTATATTTTACATTTACATTATTACTTTGTTCAAATTCTAATTCTTCACCTTGAGTTTCAAAATCTATAGTATCATCATATTTTTCTTTTTTAGCTATTTTAATTTTAACTATTTTGTTATTCTTACTTGTTACTTGAATTTCTAATTTACGCATGTCATCTGAATCTCTAGTTAAAGTTATATCAGGCATTTCAGTTGGATCTTTTATTGTCATTCTACTTAAATATCTGTCGCCTTTTTCATTTTTTACATACACAGTATATGATCCATAACCATCCATTTCAAATGATTGTTCTATTTTTTGAGCAGGTGTAATTGAAATTGTATGTACATCTTCGTTATCAGCTTCAAAGTATTCTATTTCTTCTATCTTTATATATTTATGTACATATTTTAAATCTGTTATATTATAAGCTGAATCTGTAGCTGTAATATTTATTTTATTCTTATCTACACTGTCACGTTTTAGGCTTACATTAATTGAAGTTTCTTCTGCTCCTACTAATGTTTCTTTGTCGTTATCTATTTCTAAAGCATTCGCATACAATGGTAGTATCATTTGTAAAACTAATATCATTATAAGTATTATTGATATATAAAAAGTTTTTTTCATTTTATCACGCTCCTGGTGCTATATTATATCACGTTTTTCCGCCTTTTAAAACCCTTGTTTTACAATTTTTTCTATAAAAAATAAGACAGGATATAATAATCCTGCCTTTTCTATCTATTATTTTTATGCAAACTATTTTATTTCTATTTTATTTTTTACCTTATTTTCTTCATATGGTAGTTCAACTATAAATGTTGTCCCTTTACCTTTTTTGCTTTCAATTCTTATTTCGCCACCTGAAAGTGTTATAATTCTTTTTACAATTGATAAACCTAGCCCGCTTCCTTCACTTCCATGAGATTCGTCAACTTGATAAAATCTTTCAAAGGCTTTTCTTTTTTCTGCATCTGTCATTCCAATTCCGTCATCTTTTATGTATATCAACGCTTTTTCTTCTTTAGGCTTAATTTCAATATTTATATGTCCATTATTTCCTGTAAATTTTATAGCATTATCAAGTAAGTTCATCCATACTTGATGCAATAATTCTTCATCTCCATTTATTACTGTATCAGGTAAATCATAATTTATTTCTATCTGTTTTTCTGCTCTTTTATTTTCTAACAATAAAATTACTTTCTTAATTTGCTCACCGATGTTTACATCTTTTTTATTATTTAATTTTTCTTTGTTTTGCAATTTAGAAAGTTTTAAAATATTACTGCTTATATTTAATAATCGATCAGATTCCTCAACAATTATTCCTATATACTCCCTCTTTTCTTCTTCTGTTAAATCCGCTTCTTCAAGTAATTGTGCAAACCCTTTTATTGAACTTATAGGTGTTTTCATTTCATGTGACACATTATTTATAAAATCTTTTTGCAGTACTTCTATTTTTCCTAAATCTTTTACCATTACATTAAAGTTTTTGGTTAGTTCGCCAATTTCATCTTCTCTTTGAGTTTCTAGCTGTACATCAAAATTACCTGCTGCAACTTTTTGCATTGCTCCATTTATTTGATTAATTGGCTTTAATATTTTTTTTGCACTATATCTCATTATAACAACTATAAATATAAAAGTTGTTCCTATTGATATAGCAATACTTCGTCTTACTATAGATACTACTTGTGTTGAATTAATGCTTTCTCCTGTTTCAGCTGAATTTTCTAATTCTTTTTCTATTGCATTATTTACACTAAAATAAAATACGGAAATTGATAATAGTATTAGTGCAATAAATACAACAACAAATTCTTTTATTAAATTTCTTTGTAATGATTTGTGCCTTCCAAAAATTTTCTCAAACATCTTTTACCTCTTATTTTATTATTGCTTTATAACCTATTCCTCTTATTGTTACAATTTCGAATTCTTTTATGTCTTCAAGTTTTTCTCTTAGTCTTTTTATATGTACATCAACAGTTCTAAAATCTGAATCATTTTCTAATCCCCAGATTTCTTCTATTAAATCTTGTCTTTTATAAATTGTGTCTGGTGTGCTTAAAAGTTTGTATAATAAATAAAATTCTTTTTGCGTTAATTGATATACTTTTTCTTGCTTTTTCACTTCCAGTTTATCATAATCCAGTTCCACTTCACCAATTTTTATTTTTCTTTCATTTACCTGGTTGCTTCGTCTAAGTAATGATTTGACTCTCAAAATTAATTCATCAATATTTATTGGCTTAACCATGTAATCATCTGCACCTAAATTAAAGCCTTGTTTCTTGTCCTCGATATCTTCTTTGGCAGTTATGATTAATATTGGTGTATTATAATTTGCTTCTCTTAATGATTTTATTAATTCATATCCGTCCATTTCTGGCATCATTATATCTGTAACTATTAAATCTACATATTCTTTGTCCATCAAGTCTAGTGCTTCTTCTCCATTATGAGTTTCAAATACTGTATAACTTGCTTTTTCCAAACATGTTACTATAAGCTTTCGTAAATTTTTATCATCTTCTACTACTAATATTTTAAACATTTTTACCTCTTTATTTTTATTATACATTCATAATTTCATCAATATACGGAATGTTGCTTTCAAAATTTCACATGTAAAAAAGACTGGAATTTATAATTTTTAAAATATTACTTTTTTATGCAATATGAAACTCAAAAAAGCTTCCTTATATAAAAATTAGAAGTAGCTATTTTTCATTTAAAAGGGGATAATGAAAATATAAAAAAACTACTTCTAAACTGTTACTAATATAGCAAATATTTATGAACTAATTATGAACTTATTTAAAAAATTTTTGGAATCCATATAATCCCTGCTATTATAACTGAAACTATTGCATTTACAAGTACTGCTCCTGCTGAAACGTCTTTTGCATATTTTGCTATGGGATTCTTTTCTTCTGTTACTAGATTAACAGTTTGTTCTATTCCTGTATTAATAAGTTCTGATGAAATTACTAACCCAAATAAAATTATACAAATCATCCATTCTACATTAGATATTTTATATAAGTATCCCATTATTAAAACAACTACCACTGCTAGTAGATGTATCTTCATATTTCTTTCTTTTTTTATTCCATTAAACAATCCTGAAAATGCAAATTTAAATGCTAATATAAACTTTTTCATTTCTACCTCTATGTATGTAGAACAAAAGCGGACTAATTATAACATTTGCACTAATTATAACATTTTTAAGTCCGCGTCTTTGTTCGCGTGCGAAATTTGCAAAGCAAATTTCTGTGCATTTTTATTTTTATATAATAGGAAATTTTTCAATCTTTCCTATTATATAAAAAGTTAGTGGCTAGCACTAACTTTTTTAATTATTTCTTTTTCCAAAGATTTCTAATATTCTTAAGAACATATTAATAAAATCTAAGTATAATTGCATTGCTCCATATATAGCTACTTTTTCTTGGTCATATTCGTAAGTTTCTGACATCATTTTTACTTTGTTCATGTCATATGCTGTTAATCCAGCAAATATTCCAAGTACAACCCAATTTAGAACCATGTCTAAAGTTGTATATTCTAGAAATAAATTTACTACTGTTAATATAAAAGCAACAACTAAAGCTGCTATCAATACTGTTCCAAAGTTGCTTAAATCTTTATCTGTTTTATATCCGATAAACGCTAATATTCCGAAGAAAGCTGATGTTGCAAATAATGCATATGCAATTGATGTAAGTTCAAATCTTACAAATATAGCTGAAAATGTTAGTCCCGTTATCATAGAATATCCAAAAAATAATAATGTTACTGCTCCAGATGACAACTTATGAAAAAACAAATCACATATTATAACTATTGCAAATTGACTAATTAATATAACTTGCCAACTATTTGCAATTTCAACAATTGCTCCTGTGTAGTAAGTAATTGCTGCGATTATTCCTGTGCTTAATAATCCTAGAAACATCCATACGAAAGTTTGTGCTAAAGTTTTATTTGTTGATTGTAATGTGTCTTCCATATTTATTCCTCCTTTTTATACAAAAAGGGAGAAACTTTTTTTGATATAATAATTAAATTTATTGTATCGGTTATTTGTTTCCCCCTTTATTACATTTTATTATTAAATTGTTAAAATAATATTAACTTTATTATTCTATTGTTAAGAATCCTCCGATAGCTTTGCTTGATTTGTAATCTGGTAATATTTGATCTCCACCAGCAACAACTACTTTGTCACCTGCTTCTAAGTTTCCTAATTTTTTATGTTTTTCAATTCCTTCTTTAATTACAGTATTGATATTACCTTTGTTTTCTATAAATACTGGGAATACGTTCCAAGCAAGTCCTAATTGACGGAATGTTCTCTTGTTATCTGTAACAACTAATATTGGGCATCCTGCTCCAAGTCCAGCTAATCTTCTTGCTGAATTTCCTGTATGAGTATAGCAAACAATTGCATCTGCTTCTAAGTTTTTAGCTAATACACATGTTGTATAAGCTATGTTATCTTCTAAGTCTTTTAATTCATAGTTATCGTTTTCATCAAATCTCTTCCAGTAATTAATTGTTGGTTCTGTTCTTCTTGCTATTTTATCCATTGTTGCAACGCACTCTACTGGATATTCACCCATTGCGCATTCTCCTGATAACATTACAGCACTTGTTCTATCATAAATTGCATTAGCAACGTCGTTAGCTTCAGCTCTTGTTGGTAATGGATTATGAGTCATTGATTCAAGCATTTGTGTAGCTGTTATAGCTGGTTTATTAGCTTTGTTTGATAATTTAATGAATTTCTTTTGCATAATTGGTGGTTCTGTGAAGTCTGTTTCTGTTGCCATATCACCACGAGCGATCATTTGAGCATCAGCATTTTCAACGATTTCTTCCATATGCTCTAATCCTTCAACATTTTCAACTTTTGTTATTATCATTATGTCTTTTCCACCGTTATCATCTAATACTTTTCTAACTTGGTCTATATCATCTTTACCTCTTGTGAATGACATTGCTACGAAATCATATCCATGTTCACAAGCTGTTTTTAAATCGTTTATATCTTTTTCTTTTAATGCTGGTAATCTTACTGCTGTTCCTGGTAGGTTTATAGTTTTTCTGCTTCCTAATCCGTTACCATGAACTACTGTACAATGAATATCTTTGTCAACTATTTCGTCAACAACTAATTCGATTGCACCATCATCTATTAATATTTTAGATCCTGGCTTAACATCTTGATATAAGTTTTTATAAGAAACTGAAACTCTGTCTTTGTCTCCTATAATATCTTCGTTTACTAATACGAATTTTTGTCCATCTTCTAATTGAATTTTTTCATTTTTTCCTGTTACTAACATACCAGTTCTAATTTCTGGTCCTTGCATATCAAGTATCATTGGAATTGGTAAATCTAATTCTTCTCTTAATTTGATTATTGTTTCTGTTTTTTCTTTTTGTTCATCATAGCTTCCGTGTGAATAGTTAACTCTACAAACATTTAATCCAGCTTTGAATAATTCTGGTAATTTATTTTCGCTTGCAGGTCCTATTGTTCCAACAATTTTAGTTTTTCTTAAATATGTTTTCATTCTCTTATATCTCCTTTTTATATATTTTTACAATTTTACCGATGATTAGTATATCACAATTTTCTTTTTTTTCAAGTATTTTCGGCAATTTTTTATTATTTTCGCTATATATTATATTCTTTTTTTTATATTTGTATTCAATGCTAAAAGAACTAAAATCAGTTTCTTGACTTTAGTTCTTTTAAAATTTTAATTTATCTTGTCATCCATTTTACTAAATTCATATTTTCTGAATCTAATAGCATTTCATGTTTTGGTATAACTCTAAATGTATATCCAAAGTTTCCGCCTGTTGTTAATTTTATTTTTGCTGAATATGTATAAACTTTTTCTTCATCATTTGCTTCGACTTGTTTCATTTCAGTAACACAAACATTGTTAACAATTCCTGTATCTAATATTTGTCCGTAATATACTTGAACTGAAACGTTTTCTGGATTAAAGTTTGGTAATTGCACTTTACATTTAACTTCAATTATGTCTCCCGCATTTAATTTAACATTATCAATATTGTGATCTTGTGTTATTTCGATTTGGTTCCATCTTTCTTTTGCAGATTTTTTCCATTTTACAAAATCATTTACATTGTCTAAGTTTTTGAAGTTTTTATTATACATATTGCATAATGGCATATATATTCTATCCATATAGTCAACTAACATTCTTGATGTGCTGTATCTTCCACCTGTTGACATTATAGAATTTTTCATATATCTTACCCAATCTTTAGAATATCCTTTATCATTTTGTTTGTAGTATGTTGGGATTATTTTATTTTCTAATGTACTATAGATGCTATCGCTATCACTGTTGTCTTGGATTTCATATGAATCATAATTTGTTTCTGTTCCTATAGCCCAACCATTAGTTGTATCATATCCTTCAGCCCACCAACCATCTAGTACACTAAAGTTTACAACACCATTTACAGATGCTTTTTCTCCAGATGTTCCTGATGCTTCCATTGGTCTTCTAGGATTATTTAACCATACATCTACACCACTTACTAAATATCTTGCCATTCCTATATTGTAGTTTTCTAATATAAATATTTTTCCTTTGAATTGTGGCATTAATGAAATTTCATGAATTTGTTTTATTAAGTTTTGTCCTTCAACATCAGCTGGATGTGCTTTTCCAGCAAATACTAATTGAACAGGTCTATTTTCTTGATTTAGTAATTGTGTTAATCTTTCTATATCTCTGAACAATAATGTTGCTCTTTTGTATGTTGCAAATCTTCTTGCAAATCCTATTGTTAAAGCATTAGGATTTAATTTATTAACAACATCATTTATATCTTCATAGCTATATCCACTTCTTTTATATCTTTCTGTAACATTTTTCTTTATTAAAGACATTAATTTTTCTTTTCTCTTAAAATGCTCTGCCCACAATTTTTCATCTGGTATTGAATTTATTTTTTTCCATACAGCATCATCTTGAATATTGTCTTGCCAATATGGAATTAAATAATTATTATATAATTCTTTAATGTTTGGCGCTAGCCAACTGCATGTATGAATACCATTTGTTACATATGTTATTGGTGATTCATTTGCTGCAATATCTGGCCAAACTTCTGAGAATAATTCTCTTGAAACAGCTCCATGTAATTTACTTACACCATTTCTTTTTCCTGCAATTCTTAGTGCTAAAATTCCCATATTGAAACCAGGATCAAGAGTTACAGTTTCTTTCATTCCTAATCTTAAAAAGTCTTCTCTTGAAATTCCAAATTCATCCCATATTCCTGAGAAATACTTATCTATTAAACCAATATCAAATATATCATTTCCAGCTGGTACTGGTGTGTGTGTTGTGAAAGCTGTTTGTGAAGTTACAATTTCTTTTGCTATTTGGAATGATACTTGTTTTTCTTTCATTGTATTTTTTATTAATTGTAGAGTTAAGAATGATGAGTGCCCTTCGTTCATATGGTAAACTGTTGGTGTTAAACCAAGTTTCTTTAATAATTCAACTCCAGCCATACCTAAGACAATCTCTTGTCTTATTCTCATTTCTTTGTCTCCACCATAAAGTTTTAATGTTATATTTCTAAATTCTTCAATATTTTGTTCTATATCTGAATCCATTAAATATAGATTTACTCTTCCAACTTGAATCTTCCAAATCTTTAAGTGAAGTGTGTTTCCAAGCATAGGAATTTCAAGAATCATATCTTGGTCATCTTCTGTTTTTACAGGATTAATTGGCAAGTTGTATAAATCTATGTTATTGTATTCAGATTCTTGTTGTCCATATCCGTTTATTTTTTGATTGAAATATCCATTTTTATATAGTAGACCTACTGCTACTAATGGAATACCTAAATCACTAGCTGATTTTAAATGATCTCCTGATAATATTCCAAGTCCTCCTGAATATATAGGTAATATTTCATCTAATCCATATTCAGCTGAAAAATATGCAATTAAATCTTTTTTGTTATTTGGATATTTTTTAGCAAACCATGTATCTTTGCTGTATATGTAATTTTCGTAATTACCTACTACTTTTTCATATAATTTTAAAGTTTCTTCATTTTTAGCTGCTTTTTCAATTTTTTCTTGTGCAACTAGTTTTAAAAATTTAGTTGGATTCTTGTCGATTCTCTCCCATAAATCTGGATCAATCATTTTAAAAATTTTTAAAAATTCTGTATTCCAAGACCACCATAAATTATTTGATATTTCTGATAATTTTTCTATTCTTTTTGGTAATTGTGGAATTACTGTAATTCTATTAAAAACGTACATTTTTTCCTCCTTCGTTTCTCTTTATGAGTTTCTCATTAGTATTGTCTTTATATATTATCTATTAACGTTATCAATTTGTCAAATAATTTGTGACTTTTTTATAGATTTATTTTTTCAATATAAAAACATCAAAAAAATCAACCTTCTACAGTTGATTTCTAGGTTTTCGTCTAGGGCGACGATATAATCTTTTGGTGGGCAGTCCTGGATTCGAACCAGGGAACTCGTATGAGGTCAGATTTACAGTCTGATGGTTTTAGCCACTCACCCAACTACCCAAATATTTATTTTTGCATAAAATGGTGCGCCCTCAAGGATTCGAACCTTGGACCCACCGGTTATGAGCCGGTTGCTCTGACCAACTGAGCTAAGGGCGCATTAATAAATACGAAAGTAAGTATATACTATTTTTTAAAACATGTCAATACTTTACTTAAATTTTTTTATATTTTTTATTCGAGTTAAATATTGATATACATAATGTGTATGGTATTGCCAAAATTGTAGAATATTTGAGACTTGACTTTTTTCAAGTCTCAAATATTTTTATTTTTTATTGATCTTGTTCTTGCTTAGTACCTTCTGGTAATGCAGGCAATTCTACTACAATTTTTATTTTCATAACATATCTTATTGCTCTTATTAATTTTGTATTTTTAAATCTTTGCCATAATGAAGGTTTAACTTCTATTCTCGTTTCTTCTAAATATTGCTCTTCTTCTTGATTGTTTTGAACTTCAACTGTTTTTTCTTCAGGTGCAGGTATTTCTTTTAATGCTTCTGCTATTTCTATTCCTATATAGCTTAATGCTTTCGAACGATCTTCAATTCTTTCCATATCTATTTCAATAAACATATTAGATTCTAAATTTGAAATTTTTGCTTCAATAATTTTGTTTGCTTCTTGATAGTTTTGTGATTTTTTTGATCTAGTTCTACCTATTAAACCTAATGTGTCTACTATGTCTTGTGAAAAATCATCAGATGATTTTTGAATTTTATCTTTCCATCCTGTTTCCTTTTTCTGAACCATCTCAAGGGATTGTTTTAGTTTGTTAGCAAGTGCAATATTTTTTTCTCTTTTTATTATTAATTCTTCAATTTTTTTAGTAGAGTCCTCAAATTGCTGTGTTGCATATTCTACTAGTCCATATGCAGCATTGTAAACGCTTATTGGAAAATTCTTTTTATTTGGATACTCTATTAAGTAATCTTTAATTGATTGAACTAAATCTTTAAAAGTCGTATCTTCTTCAAATTGTACAATTTGCTTTTTTGCTTTTGGATTTATTAATTTTTGTACTTTTTCAATATTTGATAGAACTTTCTCTTCAGTTATAACCATTCTTACGTTTACTACACCAGATTTAGACATGTAAACTTTTCCCCCCTTATCTTCTGTGCAATCTTATAGTACTTATTATACACTGTTCCCCAAAAAACTACAAGAGGATTTATTAAATTTTATATTTCGATTTTATTACATTTTTATTGCATTTTTATTACAATGTATTTTTAGTTTAATAATATGCTTTTACTATTTTACCCATTTTTTATTTCTTTATATCTTTTAATTTTCATAGTAGTTGTTTTTTCGAATTCATCTTTTTTAATTTCTAACTTTTTAACGGCTTTATATGATGTTAATTGTTTATTTACATTCTTTATTTCATCCCAAATAATCTTATGAATTTGTTCTTCTGATAAACCTTTTCCATGTCTTGTTTCAATTTCATCATAGTTTGGAATAACTTTAGCTGTAATTATCAATTCTTTGTCGTTTTTTCCTTCCTCTTTTTTTCCATAAACCATGCATTCTGAAATTTCTGGTATTTTTGATAATAATAACTCGATTTCTTCTGGATAAATATTTTTACCATTTTGAGTAACAATTACATTTTTGCATCTACCTGTAATATATAAATATCCTTCATCATCTAGATATCCAATATCTCCTGAATGAAACCATCCGTCTTTTATTGCTTCATTAGTTGATTCCTCATCCTCATAATATCCTAACATTAATGTAGAACTTTTAATTAAAACTTCTCCTTCACCTTTTTCATTTGGTGAATCAATCTTTATTTCAGCACAAATAACTGGCTTTCCTGCTGAACCTATTTTTGGTTTAAATTCTGGTGTAAGAGCTGAAATTGGTGCAGTTTCAGTTAAACCATATCCTTGTAGGAATAAGATTCCAACATCTTCTAACCATTTTCCAATTTTTGGGTCAATTGGTGCAGCTGCAGAAACTATAATTCTAATTTTACCACCAAGGTTTTCGTAAATTTCGTTAAATACCTTTCTTTTAATATCCACGCCAACTGTTTTTAATGCATTTGTTACATGAATCATTGAGTTAACTAAGCCATCTTTCTTGCTCTTTCTAATATTATCATTAATCTTTTTATGTAAATTTTCTACTAACAACGGTACTGTTAATATTGCAGTAGGATTTGTTTCTTTTAAGTTTGGAACAATATATTTTAAACCTTGACATACGGCAATAGAAGAGCCTGTTGCCATTGGTAGTAAAAAGCCGATTGTAGATTCATATGTATGATGCAATGGTAAAATAGACATTAATCTATCTTCTGTTGTTAATTTAACATATGCAGATACTGCATTTATATTTTCTGCTAAATTTCTATTACATATCATTACACCTTTTGAATTTGAAGTTGTTCCTGATGTAAAGATTAACACTTTGAATTCTTCTGGATCGATTTCAATTTTCATAAATTCTGTATCCCCTGAAGCTAATATTTCTTTTCCTGATTTTATTACTTCATTTATTCCAATATTTCTTCCATTTAACTTATCATCACAGTTCATTTGAATAAAGTATTTTACTTCTGGTAACATATCTTGTATTTTTTTAATAACATCTTTTTTCTTAGTAGAAAAGATTATTGCATCTGCTTTAGATCTTTTTACTACATTTATAATTTCATTTTCTGGTAATTCTTTATCAACAGGAACCGCAATTCCAACTCCGCAAAGCATTGCCATATAAGAAACGTACCAATGATATGTGTTTTCACCAATAATTATTATTCTAGAATTCCTTAAGTTTAATTTTTTTATTAAACCTGTTCCTAAAGCATTAACATCATTTCCAAATTCTTCAAAAGTGATTGTTGTAAAATTTGCTTTTGGACTAAATTTTTCTAATATAAAATCCTCTTTTGCATATTCTTTCATGGAATGATTAAAAATTTCTTTTACTGTTTTATATGTTGTTGGTGTATAATTTTTAACTTCTTTTTTACTCTTACTTTCATGTGCTTGCTTTATTTTTTCATAATCTACATTTACTTCATCAATTTCTGATGCTTCTTTCATTTTAAATTTTGGAAATTTAAAGTCTGGTATTTTAAATTCTCTTAATATTCTCATAGTTTATTATTCACTCCTATTTTTAATTTTTAATATAACATTTAATAATTTTAT
>OLGB01001689.1_pt1 | contig 25653 bp, 27 predicted proteins | sample 1605691 | NCBI WGS metagenome assembly OLGB01 (sample SAMEA3888925, study PRJEB22519) | human gut metagenome | biome: human gut; feature: human-associated habitat; material: faeces | place: Denmark | collected 2010 | reverse complement strand
CGGGCCGCCAAGAACCGCTTCGGCGCCACCAACGAGATCGGCGTCTTTGAGATGCGGGACAGCGGCCTGGTGGAGGTGGAAAACCCCTCGGAGCTGCTGCTCTCGGGCCGTCCGGAGGACGCGCCGGGCACCTGCGTCACCTGTGTCATGGAGGGGGCCCGGCCGGTGCTGGCGGAGATCCAGGCCCTGGTGGTCAGCACCGCAGGCTCCAATCCCCGCCGCACCAGCAACGGCTTCGACTACAACCGCTTCGCCATGCTGCTGGCGGTGCTGGACAAGCGGGGGGGACTGAAGGTCTCCGCCTGCGACGCCTATCTCAACATCATCGGCGGATTGTGGCTGGACGAGCCCGCCGCGGACCTGGCGGCGGTGATCGCCCTGGCCTCCAGCTATCTGGACCGGCCCGTGCCCGGCGACCTGGTGGCCGTGGGAGAGGTGGGTCTCACCGGCGAGCTGCGCAGCGTCAGCCATCTGGAGCAGCGGATCAGCGAGATCCACCGGCTGGGCTTCCGCCGGTGTGTGGTCCCGCGCCGCCGGACCGGGGCCCTGACGGCGCCGCCGGGTCTGGATCTGATTCCGGCCGGGAATATCGGTGAGGCGATCCGAGCGGCGCTGGGCGCGCGGGGATGAAGTGGACGCAGGCGCCGCCCAGGGACGGCACGCCCGCGGCGGCGGCGCTGTCCAGGGTGCACACGCCGTCCTGCTGGTACACGCACTGGCTGGTACAGGGGATCAGGCTCATGAGCATCATCCGTTCTGAAAGAGAGTATCCATAGCTTGGCCGGGCAGCGGCGGTTTTATGTCCGCCGCTGCGGAAAGCTGCAAGGGCGCATCCGGACAACGCCGGGCGTCACAGCGGACCGCAGCGCGCAAAAACGCCGGACAGCGCAGGCCGCCCGGCGGCGCACCGGCAGATCTCCACGAGGAAAAGCAAACGCAAAATGTGTAAACCCCCGGACGAATGCCGCTCACAGCCGCGCTCCGTCCGGGGAGACGCTGAGAGAGGAGGTTTTGCGGGGATATTATAAATTGAACAAAATACGTGTTTTGTGCCTTTTCGCCGGGTGGGGGAGCCACGGGCGGGGAGGCACTTGCTTTTTTTCGGTAGGGCGCGCCGCCCGTCCCCCGTCCCGCCGCTGCGTCGGCATCAACCTCCTGCGCCTCCCCGCTCCGTCGGGGCGGGGACGGGAGGGGTGGGGCATAAGGAAAGGGCCCCGACCGGTCTTTCGACACGGTCAGAGCCCTTTCCAGGTTGATGGTGGAACCATCAACCCCCTGCGGGTTTATCGTACACCTGTTCGGTGCCGGTGTCAAGCCCTCTACTTGATACCAGGACAGTATTCCGTCACAGCCCCACGGAGAGGGGCGCGGCAGCCCCGCGCTCCGGGGGCGCCATGACGGCGGGATGCTGTCCCGTCTCTCCCAGAATGGACCATGGAACCACTGCACAACTGCCGCATCAAGCGGTATCCCGACGGCTCGGCAGAGATCGTCGCGGGGGCCGCTCCCTTCGGCGGCGGCGAGGTCCGGGCAGAGCCCCGTCGGTACGACGGGGAGGGCCCCGCTCCGGATCCTGACGCCGGTTTGCCGGAGCTGGCCCGGCGGGCCCGCCGGGCCGCGCGGAAGGAACTCGAATACGAGCGCCTGGAGCGCGACGCGCTCCAGAACGACGGGGACGCTGACCTGCGGGAGAATCGGGTCTTGCAGCGCCGGGCCGCCAGGGAGCGGGCCCAGCGCCGGGCCCGCGCGGCGGTCCGGGACCTGGGTCTCTGCAACGACTGGGCCTTCTTTGTGACGCTGACCCTCAACGAGGCCCTGGTGGACCGCTACGACCCGGCGGAGGTGGTCCGCCACCTCAACCACTGGCTGGACAACCACGTCCGCCGGGACGGCCTCCGCTACGTCCTGGTGCCGGAGCACCACAAGGACGGAGCCATCCACTTTCACGGCTTCTTCAACGACGCCCTGGAGGCGGTGGACAGCGGCCACACCGACCGCCTGGGCCACACCGTCTACAACCTCCCCGCCTGGGGCTGGGGGTTCTCCACCGCCATCCGCCTTTACGGCCAGCGGGCCGCCGCCGTGGCCTACTGCTGCAAGTACGTGGCCAAGCAGCAGGAGAAAATCGGCGGGCGCTGGTACTACTCCGGCGGCAAGCTGCGGCGGCCTGAGGTGGAGTGGACGGACACCGACTTTGAGGCGCTGCTTCGCCAGGAGGACGCCCGGCCTTTTCAGGTGGAGGGGCTGCCCTGGAGCCGTTTCCTGCTGCTGCGGACGGAGGGCGCACCGGAGGGAGGTCCCTCCGGCCTGTGAGTTCCTTTACAAGAAACTTGTAAAGGAACTCACAGGCGCTCACGCCGTCCACAGAAGTTGTGGAACGCGTGGAGCATTTGACAGTTTTCGGATTGTGAACCGGCGGCGCGGAGCCCCGGCGGGCCGGGGCCCGGCGGGCGCTGCGGGTGGAAAATGACCCCCGGAAAAGGGGGAGAAGGGATGATACGCATGACTACGGAATACCTGCTGGACCGGGAAATCGGGCACGTTCTGGCCGCCCTGGTGCCGCAAAACGCGCTTATCATGGAGGTGGTTTTACAGACCGGCCTCCGCATTTCGGACGTGCTGGAGCTGCGGACGGAGCAGCTGCGGCCCTCCATGTGGGTCCGGGAAAAAAAGACGGGCAAAATGCACCGCTGCGGGCTGCCCAAGCCCCTGCTGGAGCGGGTCCTGGCCCAGGCCGGGCCGGTGTGGGCGTTCCCCGGCACCAAGCCGGGGACCCACAAGACCCGGCAGGCCGTCTGGAAGGACGTGAAGCGGGCTTCCAGGGCTTTCCGGCTGGGCCAGAACGTGGGGACGCACAGCTTTCGGAAGGTCTACGCCGTCCGGCTGCGGCGCAAGTACGGGGACCTGCGCAGGGTGCAGCGGGCCCTGGCCCACAGTTCGCCGTCCGTGACGGCGGTCTACGCCATGGCGGACGCCCTGCTGGCCGACAGGGAGGCCCGCAAGGGCCGCCAGCGGGCCGCCAGAGGTTAACTTTTGGTTGACAAGAGGGGAGGCGGCGCGGTACAATGAGCGCAGCGAAGGGCCGCCCGCCGGGGCTGCGGGATGGGTCCCCGAACGCCGCCCCTCATGGCGGCGCATTCTGACGGAAGGAGGAACGCGGAGAGGCGCTGCCCGTGGCCCCTGAAAGCCCCGGTCATTGGCGGCGAAATTGCACAAAAGACCCTTATTTTGTTGGTCGCAGCGGCGGACGCCCAAGCGCGGAAAATCCGGAGCCATCCGGGCGCGCCAGGCGGATTTTTCGCGCGCAGCCCGGCGGCAGCCGGGGCGAGACCGAACAGAAACAGGTGCCGAAGGACGGGCCCCGGAAGGGGGGCTTTTTTGTGGGCACCTGTTTTTGAACAAAATAAAAATTTTGTTCAATTTAGGCGAGGGCAAAACGGCCCGGGAGCCTCTTTGGGGCCTCCGGGACCCATCGGCCCCTTCCGGGCCCGGCGCCGGCCGGCTCAGGCCGCCGCGCCGCCTGGCGCATCTCCGCATACAGAGATATGATCGACTACCGTACCCAGGCGCCGCAGATCCTGCGGGATTTTCTGGCGTATCACGAGACCATCAAAGCCCACTCCAGGCGCACCGTGGACGAATACTTCCTGGACCTGCGGAATTTCTTCCGCTATCTCAAGCAGCAGCGCGATCCGTCCCTGGCGGGCCTGGCGCTGGACGAGATCGACATTATGGACGTGGATCTGGACTTTGTGGCCGCCGTGACGTTGACGGACATCTACGGCTACATGGCTTATCTCAGCCGGGACCGGGTCCTGCATCCAAACAGCGCCCGGTCTGACTACGGTCTGAACGCCGCGTCCCGGGCCCGGAAGATCGCCACGATCCGGTCGTTTTACAACTACCTGACCAACAAGATGCACCTACTTCGTGAAAATCCTGTCAAAGATATCGACTCTCCGAAATTGAAGAAAACATTGCCGAAATACCTGACTTTGGACGAAAGCATCCAGCTTTTGAGTTCTGTGGATGGCAAAAACCAGGAACGGGACTACTGCATCCTGACGCTGTTCCTCAACTGCGGCCTACGGATCAGCGAGCTGGTGGGCCTCAACCGCCGGGACATCCAGGGCGACACCCTGCGGGTCCTGGGCAAGGGCAACAAGGTCCGCATCCTCTACCTCAACGACGCCTGCCAGGAGGCCCTGCGGCGGTATCTGGCGGTGCGGCGGCCCATCACCGGCCGGGATGCCGACGCGCTGTTTCTCTCGTCCCAGAACGAGCGGGTCAGCCGGTCCACGGTCCACGCCATGGTGAAAAAGCGCCTGGCCGAGGCGGGCATCGACGCCTCGGAGTACTCGTCCCACAAGCTGCGCCACACCGCCGCCACGCTGATGCTGCAAAACGGCGTGGACGTCCGGGCGGTCCAGGAGGTCCTGGGCCACGACCACCTCAACACCACGGAGATCTACACCCACATCGACAGCGACGCCCTGCGGGTGGCGGCGAAGGCCAATCCCCTCTCAAAAGTCAAGCGCAAGGGAAATCAGACGTGACCGGCCCGGAGGGACGCCTCCCGGCCGGTCTCCCCTTTCACGGCTCCCCTCCCCTCCTCCTTCCCCTGCCTCCCGGCGGGGTGGTCTCCGAAAAGGCGCGACAGTCAGCGGTCCCTCATCCGGCCCCTGCGGAGCCACCGCTATGCCGTGCCGGTGCGGCGGGGTCACAGGGGCAGCAGCGGTCCCGGGACACCGGAGCTGAAAAGCGCAGAAAGACGCCGCCCGCATGATGCGGGCGGCGTCTTGTAGCATCATTTATAAAAACCGAATGGTCCTTATCTCTGCTGCTCTCTCATCTTGGCGAAGCACTCGCTGCAGTAGACCGGACGGTCAGACTTCGGCTCAAAGGGAACCTTGGCCTCGCCGCCGCAGGCAGCGCAAACAGCGGTGAAGTACTCGCGGGGACCGCGGGCAGCGTTCTTGCGAGCGTCACGGCAGGCCTTGCAGCGCTGGGGCTCGTTCTGGAAGCCGCGCTCAGCGTAGAACTCCTGCTCACCGGCGGTGAACACGAACTCCTGGCCACACTCTTTGCACACTAAGGTCTTGTCTTCGTACATGATTTTACCCTCTCTTTGAAAAGAAAAATATATTGCGTTCAGCGTGAGCTGAATTCGCCGGAAAGGATTTGCTGTGCCACCTTGCGCCGGATACGCTGCACAGCGTTGTCCACGGACTTCGCGCTTTTGCCCACTTCCAAGGCGATTTCTCTGCAGGAAAGCCCGTCTAAATAGTACCCCAGGATCTTCGCTTCAAATTCGGACAACTGTTTCCGGACACCGGATAAGAGGGCTGCCGTATGCTCCCTGTCAATAAGGTCATCTTCAGGGTCGCGCTGCGCCAGATGATTGGTGCCAGAGGTGTAGGAATTGCTGTCAAAGTCGGGAGTATCCAATGAGACCGACTGGTTCAGCACCTGATGCTTCTCCCGTCCCGCGGAACGCAGAGCGGAATACAGTCGGCTTCGTATACAAATCTCGGCAAAGGTCCGGAATGAGGCATCCTTGTTGCCATTGAATTCCCGCACAGCCTTAATGAGCCCCAGCATTCCCTCCTGTGTCAGGTCCTCACTGTCACCGCCTGCCAGAAAATACGGGCGGGCACAGGTGCGAACCAACCGGATATACCGGGCGGCTAAAATCTCCTCCGCCTGACGATTGCCTTTGGCAGCCAGACGGCACAAATCCTCATCGGTCAATGCTTCCGGGAAATTCAATTTTTCATTTGGAACTTTGCACATAATGTATTATACCTATCTTGTTGCTGAAATGTCAAGCAAAATATAAAATTCTCGTGAATAAACCAGAAAATTTTTAGTGAAATTATGGAGAAAATCGTTTGCTTTAAGTTTTCTCTCCCACAATGACGCTTCTAAAAGGTCAATTGATCCATCAGCGGACCCTCTGCAGCGCCGCCGGGAATGGGCTTATGGAGGTGCTGATACGCCTTTTGCGTCACACACCGGCCCCGGGGGGTGCGGGTCAGGAACCCCAACTGCATGAGGTACGGCTCGTAAACGTCCTCCAGCGTCACGGACTCCTCTCCGATGGTGGCCGCCAGAGTCTCCAGCCCCACGGGGCCGCCGTTGTAGTTTTCGATGATGGCCGCCATCATCCGCCGGTCCACCGGGTCCAGCCCCAGATAGTCGATCTCCAGGGCGCAGAGGGCCTCGTCCGCCACCTGCTTGGTGATGACGCCGTCGGCCTTCACGTCCGCAAAGTCCCGCACCCGGCGGAGCATCCGGTTGGCGATCCGGGGCGTGCCCCGGCTGCGGCGGGCGATCTCATAAGCCCCCTCCGGCACGATGTCGCAGTTCAGAATGCCTGCGGAGCGGGTAACGATCTTCGCCAGCTCCTCCGGAGTGTAGAGTTCCAGCCGCAGCGTCACGCCGAAACGGTCCCGCAGAGGGGCCGAAAGCTGGCCTGCCCGCGTGGTGGCGCCGATCAGGGTGAAGTGGGGCAGATCCAGCCGGATGGAGTTGGCCGACGGCCCCTTGCCTACGATAATATCCAGAGCGTAGTCCTCCATGGCGGGGTACAGAATTTCCTCCACGGAGCGGTTCAGCCGGTGGATCTCGTCCACAAACAGGATGTCTCCCTCGTTGAGGTTTGTCAGCAGCGCCGCCAGATCGCCGGGCTTTTCAATGGCCGGGCCGGAGGTGATGCGGATGTTGACCCCCATCTCCTGAGCGATGATGCCCGCCAGCGTGGTCTTGCCCAGTCCCGGCGGGCCGTGGAGCAGAACATGGTCCAAAGATTCCTGCCGCTTCCGGGCGGCCTGAATGAAGATACTCAGATTCTCCTTGGCCTTTTCCTGACCGATGTACTCCGCCAGGGTCTTGGGCCGCAGAGAGGATTCCTGAGCGTCCTCTGCCAGAAAGGTCTTGGCCACGATGGGCTCCTCGTAAATATCATTTCCAAAGTCGATGCTCACAGCTTCACTTCCCTATCACTTCACCATTTTCTTCAGGCCCTGGCGGATGATCTCCTCCAACGGCAGATTCTCCACATCCACGCCCTTGAGGGCCATCTGCACCTCTTGCGTGGAATAGCCCAGCACCGCCAGCGCCGCAGCAGCCTCGGTGGCCTTGCTGGTAAACACAGCGGGGGCCGCCGCGCCCTTTCCGCCGGAGAAATCCAGTCCGGAGGCGGTCTCCTTCGCCATTTTGTCCTTCAATTCCAAAATGATCCGCTGGGCGATCTTTTTGCCGATGCCTTGGGCCGCCGTCAGGGATTTGGCGTCCTCCGTGACGATGGCCATGGCCAGACCCTCCGGCGTGTTGGCGGAGAGGATGGCCAGCGCCGCCTTGGGTCCCACGCCGGATACCCCCAGCAGCAGCTTGAAGCTGTTCAGCTCGTTCTGGGTGGCAAAGCCGTAGAGATCAAAGATGCTCTCTCCCACGTTCAGGTAGGTGTAGAGTTTCTTTTTCTCCCCCTTTTTCAGCTGGGAGAGGGTGTTATTGGTGGTCATGCAGGCGTATCCCACACCGCCGCAGTCGATGACGGCCAGCCCCGGCAGGATCTCCGCCACGGTGCCGTCCAGATAGTAAAACATACGGTTTTCTCCTTATACAGTTTCCTTCTCCGGCTTGATCTGCGGGAGCCGTGAAGTAGAACTCCTTGCGTGGCATAACGCCAGCGCCAGGGCGTCGGCAGCATCGTCAGGCCGGGGTGTTTTCGCCAATTTCAGCAGCCGCTTGGTCATATCCATGACCTGCCGCTTCTCTGCCTTGCCGTAGCCGGTGACGGCCATCTTCACCTGCCCCGGCGTGTACTCAAACAGCGGGATGCCGCACCGCTCCGCGGCGCACAGCAGCACTCCCCGGCCATGGGCCACGGCGATGCCGGTGGTGATATTCGTGTTGAAGAACAGCTCCTCCACGGAGATCACATCCGGCTTCAGCTGGCCGATAAGCTCCTCCATGTCCCGGTCGATCTGGTAGAGCCGTTTGGACAGAGGCAGGCCCGCCGGGGTGGTGATGGCCCCATAGGTCACCATTCTGTATTGTGCCCGCTCTCCTTCGATCAGCCCGAAGCCGATGGTGGCGTAGCCGGGGTCGATGCCTAAGATCCGCACAGTGTCCCTCTTTTCTTCTCAATTAAAAATAGTATAGCAAACTTGCCGCCAAACCGCAACAAGAAAAACAGATGTTCGATAATTTCTGTAAGATTCCGGCTTGCATCCGCAGGGGCGGTATGATACCATGTAAAAAATGTGTGAAAGGGCGGTGAAGCAGGTGCATCGGCATTGGCTGCCCCTCAGTTTGTCCCTCCTATGCTGGCTTGTTGGCTGCGGCGCTTTTCAGGAATCTCCCATGCCGTCAACGCCGGAACCGTCTCTGGAAGCACCGGCTGACCCGCTCCCCGCGCCCGCCGCGTCAGGAGACGGCGCCAAGGCGGAACCGGAGGAAGGCTCCGAGCCTGCCGAGGTAACAGAGTCGATCCCCGCACCGGAGGACTTTGTCCGTGTGGCGGACTGGATCCCTGATATATACACAGACCTGCGCTACGCCGCCGACAACAACTTCACCGGACAGGCCATCTATGATTTTTCAGACGCCTACCTGCGGTACGGTACGGTGCAGAAGCTGGCGGCGGTGCAGGAAACCGTTGCGGAAAGCGGCTGTTCCCTGCTGATCTGGGACGCCTTCCGCCCTGCTTCCGCGCAGTTCCGGCTCTGGGAGATCTGTCCGGATCCCGCTTATGTGGCAAACCCGGAAAAGGGCTTTTCCTCGCACAGTCGGGGAAACACCGTTGACGTGACGCTGGTCACCACTGACGGTCAGCCCGTGGACATGCCCACAGACTTTGACGATTTCACCGCTCTGGCAGACCGGGATTACAGTGACGTCGGAGATACTGCCGCCGCAAACGCCCGCCTGTTGGAAAGCGCCATGACGGCTGCGGGATTCCGCCCCTATTCCGCCGAGTGGTGGCACTATTCGGACACTCAGTCCTATCCTGTGGATGAACAATTCATCCCCCTATCATAAGGAGTTACACTATGCGCATTATGGCAATCGACTACGGTGACGCCCATACCGGCATCGCCATTTCTGACCCCACTGGCCTGCTGGCCGGGTTCACCACCGTGATCAACAGCCGTCGGCAGGAGGTCGTGGTGGAACAGGTAACACTTTTAGCCAAGGAACACGGCGCGGAGGAACTGGTCCTGGGCCATCCCGTGAACATGGACGGCACTCTGGGACCCCGCTCCGAGAAGGCAAAGGCCATGAAGGTGCTGCTGGAGGAGGCCACGGCCCTGCCGGTGGTCCTCTGGGATGAGCGCCGCACCACCATCGACGCCCACAACATCCTCTTCAACAGCGGCAAGAACGCCAAACAGCGGAAGAAGGTAGTGGACGCTGTGGCAGCCTCTCTGATCTTGGAGGGGTATCTCACCTTTAAGAAAAGCCATTGAGGAGGCATATCCGTGGAATCTGAGGCGCAGCGGTCCCCTTCCCAATGCAGCCGGGCATTGGAACTGTTTTTGTATTTTTTTAAAATTGGCTTTTACACCTTTGGCGGCGGCTGGTCCATCGTAGCCCAGATCCAGCAGGAATATGTGCAGAAAAAAGGCTGGATCACCGACGAGGACCTGCTGGACATCACCAGCGTGGGCCGCAGTCTGCCGGGACTGATGATCGGCAATGTGTCCTATCTGTTCGGCTACCATGTGGCGGGCTTTCCCGGCGCCCTTGCCTGTCTGCTGGGGATCTCCCTGCCCTCGCTCATTGTTCTGACGGTCGTGACCTGGTGCTATACCCAGGTAAAGGATAACCTGTACGTCAGCCGGGCCATGACCGGCGTCCGGGCCGCCGTAGCGCCTGTTGTGGCTTCTGCGGCCTTGAAGCTGCGGAAGGCGGCGTTGACAGACCGGGCAGGGTATGTCTTTCTTTTTCTGGCCTTCGCCCTGTACCTGTTCGGCGGACTGAGCTGCATCCTCATCGTACTCATCAGCGGATTTTTAGGCTGGCTGCTGTCCGTCTGGCATTGCCGGAAGGGAGGCCGCTCATGATCCTCCTTGAACTGTTCTGGTCCTTCTGCAAGATCGGCTTTACCAGCTTCGGCGGGCTGAGTATGGTCCCCCTCATCAATAGTGAAATGCTGTCCCACGGCTGGATGACCCTTTCCGAGGTCAGTGACATTGTTGCCATTGCGGAAATGACGCCCGGCCCGCTGGGGCTGAACTGCGCCACCTTTGCTGGAACCCGTGTGGCGGGACTGGCCGGGGCTGTCTCCGCCAGTCTGGGGGTCCTGTCCCCCACCCTGCTGATCTGCGCGGCTGCCGCCGTCATGTTTGAAAAATTCCGGGAATCCGATTTCATGAAAAAAGTGATGTACGGTATCCGCCCCGCCTGTTTGGGCCTGATCATAGCGGTAGTCTGTTCACTGACCGCGACCAACTACACGAACGCCGCAGGCAGCATCAGTTACGGTGCGGCTCTGATCGGCGCAGCCGCCACGGTTCTGCTGCTGAAATTTAAGGTCAGCATCCCCAAGGTGATCCTGCTCTCCGCCGTTTTGGGACTGTTCCTGACCCGTTGATGCACAAAAGAACCAGCATGGAGCGATGTTCCATGCTGGTTCTTTTCAATCTGTATCAGTCCTTCACGGTGCCGTCCGCATTGAACAGCGGCAGCTTTTTCAGGAACTTGATGTCCGTGCGGTCCGCTGCGTCACCCTCGGCCAGTACGGCAACCTTGCCGGTGACTACGCCGCCGGCCTCCTGCACCAGGGCCTCCATAGCCTTCAGAGAGCCGCCGGTAGAGATCACGTCATCCATGATCAGGATGCGCTTGCCCCGGATCAGGTCCGCATCGTCCCGGCCCAGAAACAGCTTCTGCGTACCGGCGGTGGTGATGGAGTGGTCCTCCACATGGATGGGGTCCGGCATATAGGCCTTGGCACCCTTGCGGGCGATAAAATACTTGGCAGCGCCGGACTGGCGGGCCATCTCATGGATCAGCGGGATGCTCTTGGCCTCAGCAGTAAAGATATAATCATAGCTGTCGGCGGGCACCAGCTTCAAAAGCTCCCGTGCGCAGGCCACAGTCAGCTCTGCGTCACCAAAGCAGATAAATGCGCCGATATACAGGTCATCCGTTACCTTGCAGATAGGCAGTTCTCTCTTCAAGCCTGCCACTTCGATGGGATATGTCATCGTGATTGCCTCCTCATTTTCCTGTCTGAAACGATCCCGCGTTTGATTGTGTTTAACCTTATTTATTATATCGAATACACATCAAAAGTCAAGCTGTCAAAGGAGCTGGTCCAGCATCAGACGGTGCACCGGCTGCGGCGGCTCCGGCTGTCCGGCAGCAACACCCGCCGCGTAGCCATGAAAGGCATCCACCTCGTAGTAGAACTCCCCCCGGTTCAGCGGCGCTTCCGTCCGCATCATGGTCACGATCCCGCTGCCGGTGCGTTTGACACGGGCCTCCCGCCGGACCCAGCTCCGAAAGAAGGCCGCCTCCGTCCGAACGCCGGCGATCCGCTCCATGGCCCGGACGCTCACGGGGCGGACGCGCTCGATGTCCACCCCAACCGGCATATCCGCTAAAGCGGCGGCTGCGGCCCCAGCCGTGTGGCTGAGGCTGAAATGGGTATCCGGATGGTCCGGGAAAAAGGGTTTTCCCAGTTCATCGACCTCGATCCGGGGAAGATCCCGCCAGCCGCGCTGCTCCCACAGCGCCATCCGCAGCAGAAGATAGGCGCACAGCACCTCCTGGTGCTTTTCCTTCGGCAATTTTTCCAGCCGCTCCCGCCGCGCGTCCGGCAGAAGGGCCATCATATCTCCGTATTCCTGTTCCGTCAGCGACCGTTCCATTCTGGCCAGCCATACCTGGATCGGCATATTTTCCCCCCATATTCGTCTGTTTTTCCATTTTTCTTTATTTTACAGCCGGATTTTCCCCATGTAAAGGCACACGGATAAAAAAATTAAATTTTTATTTTAAAAAAAGAGGAAATTCGCCTTTTGCGGGGTATAACTTAACGTGACCATTTAATTCGTGAAAGGAGGACCGGCCGTGGCATTTCCCCAGAGCTTTATGGACGAGCTGACCGCCCGCAGTGATATTGTGGACGTGGTAGGCAGTTACGTACAGCTGACCCGCAAGGGCAGCAACCTGTTTGGCCTGTGCCCCTTCCACAGTGAAAAGACCGGCTCCTTCTCCGTCTCGCCGGACAAGCAGATCTATTACTGCTTCGGCTGCAAAAAGGGCGGCGGCGTTGTCAACTTCATCATGGACATTGAAAACCTCCCCTTCCCGGATGCTGTCCGGTTTCTGGCCAAGCGGGCCGGGATGGAGGTCCCGGAGGAGGAAGGCGACCGGGAAGCCGGACGCAGGCGGCAGCGTCTGCTGGATCTGAACCGGGATGCCGCCAGATTTTACTACCAGCTTCTTCAGCAGCCGGAGGGTCGGGCCGTTCAGGACTATCTGGACCGACGGCAGATCAAAAAATCCACCGCCGTCAGATTCGGCATGGGCGCCTCGTTGGACGCCTGGGACGTACTGCTCACCGCCATGACCAAAAAGGGCTACACCAAGTCCGAACTGCTGGACGCCGGGTTGGTGGTCCAGAACAAAAATGGCGGCCTTTATGATAAATTCCGCAACCGGCTCATGCTGCCGGTGATCGACACCCGGGGCGACGTGGTGGCCTTTGGCAGCCGGGTGCTGGACAAGTCCGAGCCAAAATACATGAACTCTTCAGAAACGCCGGTATACTCCAAGCGCCGGGTGCTGTACGGTTTGAATCTGGCAAAGAAGTCCAAGCGCCCCAACATCATTCTCTGCGAGGGCAACCTGGACATCGTCACGCTGCATCAGGCGGGCTTCGACAATGCCGTGGCCTCCATGGGAACGGCGCTGACGGTGGAGCAGACCCGGCTTCTCAGCCGTTTCACCAAGGAATTGGTCCTCTGCTATGACAACGATAACGCCGGCAAGATCGCCACGGAGCGGGCCTTGCAGATCCTGAACGGCTCCGAGTTCAGCGTCAAGGTGCTTCAGCTTCCCCGCCGTCTGGTGGACGGTGAATACATCAAGCAGGACGCCGACGATTTCATCAAGCTTCAAGGACCGGACGCCTTCGAGCGTCTGCTCAACGGCAGCGAGAACGGCGTGGAATTCCGCATGGCTCAGATCGCCGGAAAATATGATCTCAAGGATGACGAAGCCCGCATCGCCTACTGCGGAGAGGTCAGTGAGCTGCTGGCCTCCCTCCCCGGTGCCGTGGAGCGGGAGATCTATACCGGGCGGGCCGCCGAGGCCGCTGGGATCACGGCGGAGGCCATGAAGCTGGAGGTTCAACGGTCCTTCAAGCGCCGGATCGCGCGGGAAAAGCGGGCGGAGCTGCGGAAGGATCTGAATCCGGCAATGGCCTTGCAGCCCAAGGAGCGATCCCTGCGCTTTGAAAATATGCGCTCCGCAGAAGCGGAAAAAGGCATTCTCCGTCTTTTGCTGACGGATGACACCCTGTTTTCCGACACTATCCCTATCCCGCCGGAGCGGTTCTCCTCCCCCCTATTGAGCCGGGCTTACCAACGGCTGTGGGAGGTTCATGCCGCCGGAAGCCGGCCCATGATCTCATCTCTGGGAGAGGAATTTTCCCGGGAGGAGATCGATTGTCTCACCGCCGTCTGTCAGGAGCCTGTATCCGCACAGCACGCGCAGCAGGCTTTGACGGATTACATAAATGTGATCAACAGTGAAGCGGATAAGCGAACGGCACAGGATGATCCTCTGCTGGCCGCTGTGGAAAAATTCAAGAACAAAAAGAGAGGAAAGCAACATGTCTAAACGTGATTTGAGCCCTGATAGTCTGGAGGCGCAGGCCGACGCTCTGCTGGCCGCTGCCGACAGCATGGATATTCCGGATGAAATCCCGATGCCGGGAAAGAGCAGCCGTTCCGGTAAGGCCGCAAAGGCCGCCCGTCCCGAAGCAGACCATATCATGACGGATGAAGAGGCCAAAAAGGCCGGTATCGTCCGTCTGGACGATAAGCAGGTCGCTGCCCTCCCCGCCGCCAGCTGGCTGATGGGGCAGGAAAAGCTGCGGGAGCTGCTGGCCCGCGGCAAGAAGAAGGGCAAGCTGGACTCCGGCGAGCTGATGGAAGCCGTGGACGATCTGAATCTGGAAAGCGATCAGATGGATCAGCTTTACGATTCTCTGGAAGCGCTGAACATCGACATCGGCACGGAGGAGGACCTCCTCCCCGAGCTGCCCGACGATGAGCCTGCCGCCGAGGAGATCGCCGACGTGGAGGAAGAAGAGCTGGTGGACCCCAACTCTTTGGTCAGCAACTTCTCCATCGACGATCCTGTCCGTATGTACCTCAAGGAGATCGGTAAGGTCCCCCTGCTGAACCCCGATGAAGAGATCGTGCTGGCACAGGCCATGGCCGCAGGCGCGGAGGCCAAGGCCCGTCTGGACGAGCTGCAGGAGCAGCGTGAGGCCGGTGAAACACCCGCCGTCACTCCGGAGGAAGAGGCTGAGCTTCGCAAGGCCTTTAAGAAGGGTGAAAGCGCCAAGCAGAAGCTGGCAGAGGCGAACCTCCGTCTGGTGGTTTCCATTGCCAAGCGGTATGTGGGCCGCGGTATGCTGTTCCTGGACCTGATCCAGGAGGGCAATCTGGGCCTCATCAAGGCCGTTGAAAAGTTCGATTATACCAAGGGCTACAAGTTCTCCACCTACGCAACCTGGTGGATCCGGCAGGCCATCACCCGCGCCATCGCGGATCAGGCCCGTACCATCCGGATCCCCGTTCACATGGTGGAGACCATCAACAAGGTCATCCGCGTCTCCCGTCAGCTTTTGCAGGAGCTGGGCCACGATCCCAGCCCCAACGAGATCGCCAAGGAGATGAATATGCCTGTGGACAAGGTCCGGGAGATCCTGAAGATTGCTCAGGAGCCTGTGTCTCTGGAAACCCCCATCGGCGAGGAGGAGGATTCCCACTTGGGCGACTTCATTCCCGACGAGGGCGCCAGTGAGCCCAGCGAGGCCGCGTCCTTCACCCTGCTGAAGGAGCAGCTGATGGATGTGCTGTCCACTCTGACTCCCCGTGAGGAAAAGGTGCTGAAGCTGCGTTTCGGTATTGAGGATGGCCGCACCCGGACGCTGGAGGAAGTGGGCAAGGAGTTCAACGTGACCCGCGAGCGTATCCGCCAGATCGAGGCCAAGGCCCTGAGAAAGCTGCGCCATCCCTCCCGCAGCAAAAAGCTGAAGGACTTCCTGAACTGAAAACCGAACAATATTAAGTAAAAAACCGTGCTGTTTATAAAACAGCACGGTTTTTTCACTTCATCCAACTCAGTAAGCGCCCCGCCTCCAGCGCAGCCTGCGCCCGGACGCCCTCAAAATCCACATAGGGGTTGTAGACGCCCTCCAGCAGATCGTGGGCTGCCTTGGCCTCTTGCAGTGCGGCGATCGCCTCCTCCCGGAGCACCCCAGTCATCCGGGCGCGGAACCGCAGACGGGCCTTGTTCTCCGGGTGGCTCAGGGCGTCCAGCCGCACCCGGCGGTAGGGCTTTCCCGGATACACCATCCCTGGCTTGGAGGTGACGAAGGCCACGCCCAGCTCCGGGATCAGCAGGTGTTCCAGCCGCCCCGGCTCCTCTGTGGATGGACAGGCGGTCACGTCATAGTCCCGGCGAGTGGCCTCCCCACACAGCGCCGCCAGCAGCGGCCCCGCCTGCTCATAGCTGTCCTCCAGCTCATAGACCTTGGGGCACAGGGCCTCCACGCTGTCAAACCGCCAGACCGGCCCCCGGTAGGTCAGGCTCCCCAAAAAGCGGCGGGTGATCCTTCCCGTGCCGCTCCCCCGGCCCCGCAGCTCCCGGGCCATGATCCCGGAGAACCGCCGGGCCGCCCGCTGGCGGTCAAAGTTGCGGCTGACCTCGGCAACCGTATCCAACTCCACTTGTCGGGCCGCCTTCAGACAGCGGTAGGCCCGGCCATAGGCGTCCTGATAGTCGCGGGTGTGGCGCTTCACCTCCCCGGCTTGGACCTTAGCGGCGGGCAGGTCATAAAACCGCCCCAGATCCACATAGCGATCCACAGCCGCCGGGTACTTCGGCTCTACGGCGTGGGGCGAGGTCCCATCACAGACGGCGCACCGGAGCGCCGGGATCACCACGCCGTCCAGAGAATCCGGGTCTCCGGAGCACCAGAGATACTCCACGTCCGCTCCCGCCTGCTCCATGGTCCTGCCGATCTCCCGCATGAAGGTGTTCTTCCCCACCCCTGGCCCACCCTTGAGGATCATGATGTCAAAGGCCGTTTCCGGGTCCATGATCTCGGAAAATAAATTCTGAAAGCCGCTGCCGCTGTTGGCCCCTAAGAAGAAATTGGTGATCTGTGCCATAGCCGCCCCTCCCCATTTGATTTCATTCCCAAGCTATGCAGCAGCGGCTTGACCGGTCCGGTTTTCCCTAAAAAAGGAACAGCGTCCCGTGACGGGACGCTGTTTCGCTATATTCCAATGGTCTTTCCTTACAGGAACACCTCGTTCTTCTTCGGCTCGGTGAAGGTCTGCTCCAGCATGGCTACATGGGATAAAAACGCCGGATCGTCAAAGTACTTGGCATGTTTCGTGCATTTCCGCACACAGGCCTGACACTTGATGCAGGTACCGGGGACGCTGTACACGTCCTCCGGGTCAATGGCCCCCATGGGGCACAGCCGGGCGCAGGTGCCGCAGTTCGTGCACTTGGTCAGGTCGGTCCGGGGTTTGGCCTTCAGGAACTTGGCAGGCTCGCCGTCGGTGCCCTTGGGGATGTAATACGGGGCCTCCGGGTCTCCGGGAACGGTGACAGGTGCGGGATTTTCTGTCAAGTTTTTTACCTTGTCAGCGATTGCAGTCGCAAATTTTTTGAGTTCCTTTCGGTCATCCCAGTCAGGCCGGTCCTCCGCCAGTTTGTCCGTAAAGGCGTGACGGCCCACAAAAGCGCCCCCGGCCACCGTATAGAACCCGTCACCCTCCAAAACCGCACACAGCTCCGCCAAAGCGTTGTCATAGGACCGATTTCCGAAGGTCACAATGGCCGCCGCCAGCGCGCCGTTACCATGAAGGCGGGCCTTGAGGTCCGGCAGGATCTTGTTAGGCAGCTTTCCCGCGTAGGTGGGCGTGCCCACCACCACCAGATCCGTGTCGGCAAACATATAGTCCCGTTCCCGCTCCGCAGGCTTGGTGAACGGCAGCCGCTCCCATGGGACGCCCAACTGCTCCGCCAGCGTCTCCGCAAAGGCGGCAACGGTTTTTTCCGTATTTCCTGTGGCACTGAAATATAGGGCGCATACACGTTTGATCTCCATAGTCTCCTCCTTTTGCCAAAACAGGCACCCTTGCGGGTGCCTGTTTGAAATTCACAGGGAAAAATCTTCCTCTTTCAGCTTGGCGGTGTCCAGAGAAGCCGGACGGGGCGGTACCCGCTTCAAAGGATCGTAGTGAAACCCTTTGCAATGGTGCTCCACCGGAACGATGCCGTGCTTCACGCACATGACGTCCGTTTCGCTGATCTGCTGCCCTCGCTGGCAGTAGGCGCAGCGGGGATCGATATTCTTCCGAAACAGCTTCACCGTACCTCTCCCCTTTCTTACAGCGCGTCCAGACGGATAGCTTCGTTCTCCGCGGCAGCGTGGATCCGGGACACCGGATGCTCGTAGCTGTCGATAATCTTGGTGGCCATGGGGTCCTCCAGCTCCTTCTGGATGGTGCGCCGCAGGTTCCGGGCGCCGTAGGTCCGGGAGAAGGACTTTTCCACCAGGAACTCTACCAGGCTGTCATCATAGGTAAAGGCGATGCCCTTGTCACCCAAGGAGGTGACCAGCTCGCCCAGCATGATCTTGGCGATCTCCTTGAAGTTCTCCTTGGACAGGCGGTTGAAGGTGATAACGGCGTCCACGCGGTTGATAAACTCCGGCCGCAGGAACTGCTGCAGCGCCTTCATGGCCTTGTCGGCGTCCTGCTCGCTGACGGACCGGCCGAAGCCCACGGTGCCGCTGTCGTTGTTGGCGCTGCCGGCGTTGGAGGTCATGACGATGATGGTATTTTCAAAGTTGACCCGGCGGCCGTGGGAATCGGTGATCTCGCCGTCATCCAGAATTTGCAGCAGCACGTTCAGCACGTCAGGATGGGCCTTTTCGATCTCGTCGAACAAAATGACGGCGTAGGGCTTCCGGCGGATCTTCTCCGTCAACTGGCCTGCCTCGTCATAGCCCACATAGCCCGGCGGGGAGCCTACGATCCGGGAAACGGAGTGCTTTTCCATAAATTCCGACATATCCAGACGGATCAGCGCGTCCGGGGTGTTGAACAGATCCACGGCCAGCTGTTTCACCAACTCCGTCTTGCCCACGCCGGTGGAGCCGACGAAAATGAAGCTGACGGGCTTGTGCTTGGGGGAGATTCCCACCCGGTTCCGCCGCACGGCGGCGGACACCGCCGCGATGGCCTCGTCCTGTCCGACGATGTGGCTCTTGAGCCGCTCCTCCAGCTGGCTGAGCCGCTGGAATTCCTCCTCCCGGATCTTGGAGGCCGGGATCTTGGTCCACAGCTCGATAACGTGGGCAATATTCTCCATGGTCAGCTGGGGATCGCCCTTCAAAAGCAGGGTGTTCAGCTCCGTCTGACGCTGGAGGATCTTGCTTTTCAGCGTGGCGATCTGCTCGTAATCCGGCTCCGCACCCTCCTGCGCCCCCTGCTCCTCCAGCATGGCCCGTTCTTTTTCAAAGTCATCGATCTCCCGCTGAAGCTGCATCCGCCGGGAGATGTCCGGGTCCTTCAGGTTCAGGTCGGAGCAGGCCTCATCGATCAGGTCGATGGCCTTATCCGGCAGAAAACGGTCCGTGATGTACCGCTCGCTCAGCAGCACCGCCTGACGCAGGATGCCGTCGGAGATCTTGACACCGTGATACGCCTCGTAGTTGGGAGCCAGACCCTTGAGGATCTTGATGGAATCCTCGATGGAAGGCTCGCTCACCGTCACCGGCTGGAACCGTCGCTCCAAGGCGCTGTCCTTCTCGATGGACTTGCGGTATTCATTAAAGGTGGTGGCGCCGATGACCTGGATCTCGCCCCGGGAAAGAGCGGGCTTCAGGATGTTGGCAGCGTTCATGCTGCCCTCGGCATCTCCCGCACCCACGATGTTGTGGATCTCGTCGATCATCAGGATGATGTTACCCAGCTTTTTGACCTCGTCGATGAGGCCCTTCATCCGCTGCTCAAACTGGCCCCGGAACTGAGTCCCGGCCACCAGCGCCGTCAGGTCGAGGAGATAGACCTCTTTATCCCGCAGCTTGAAGGGCACATCCCCCGCAACGATCCGCTGGGCAAGGCCCTCCGCGATGGCGGTCTTGCCCACGCCGGGCTCACCGATGAGACAGGGGTTGTTCTTCTGGCGGCGGTTTAGGATCTGAATGACCCGCTCGATCTCCTCCGCACGGCCGATCACCGGGTCCAGCTTGCCCTCCTTGGCCTTGCGGTTCAGGGAGATGCAATAGCCCTCCAAAAATTTACGTTTTCCGTTGGGCTTCCCCTCTTTTTTCTCTCGGCGGCTGCCGTCCTCTGTGGGGACGTCCTCCTTGGGAGCAAGCTCGCCGCCGTTGTTGAACAGGCGGTTCAGAAACGGGAAGGTAGCGGTCTTGCCGGCTTCCTCGTCATCCTCTCCGCCGGGCAGATCCTCCACATTCTCGATGGAGTCCATCGCCTGCATCATTTCATTATTCAAATTATCCAGGTCTTCATCCGTGATGCCCATGCGCTGCATCATCTCGTTCACCTGCGGCAGTCCCAGGCTTTTGGCGCACTTCAGGCACAGACCCTCGTTAACGGTCTTGTCCCCCTCCATCCGGGTGATGAACACCGTGGCGATATTCTTTTTACATCTGGAACAAAGTGTTGGCTGCATAGTTACCTCCGTACCCCACGGAGCGCGCGGCGCTCCAAAGGGAAATTATGATAGGGATGACAGCAGGCCCATTGGTCCGACCGTCATGAAAAAGTGAAGCAGATAGGTGTTCTCCGCGGGAAGGGCGATGCCAAGGCGGGGGGCCAGCCAGATCAGCAGCCACACCACCATCATGCCCTCTAACAAGCCCAGCAAAGCGCCGCCCAGCGTGTTGACCCCGGAGAGCACCGGCAGGCGCAGGACCAGATTGATGGCCAGCGCCGCCAGCCGCAGCAGGATCACCAGCGCCACAAAGATCAGAATGTACAAAATGGCATAGGCAAAGGTCTCTACCAGTTCCCGGGCCACAGCCGCCGCAATGGCCTTGGCCGTGGCGGCAACGCTGTCCTCCGCGCGGCGCTCCAGCGTCCCCCGCAGCGTATCAAGAAGCCCTGTCCGGTCCAAAAGGCCCTTCAGACTGTCCGGCAGCAGCTCTTCCAGCGTTTGACTGCTCTCCTGCCCCTTCTTTTCCAAGGTCTTTTCCACCGTTCCGGCGATTCGCTCCTCAATTTTTGGCGTCACCCAATCGGAGACCGGCTGGGTCAGGGCCTTCGCCCCCAGATTCGCGCCGATCATGGCCGCGATCAGAACAAGGATGCCAGATAGGGACAGGAACAGCCCCCGCCAGCAGCCACGCAAAGCTGCGGCGATCAAAAGTGCCGCGATCAGAACGTCTAATATTATAGCAGGTGTCATGGGACTTGCCTACCTTTCACCGTGAAAACAATTTGTAAACATCGCTGTAAATCCTGCCTCTTATGGCAGAAACAGTTCTGCGGAATCCGCACCGATCATCAGAACGGAGCCATCCGCCCGGGTCAGCACCTCGCGGGTGTGCTCCGGGCCGTGGAGGGTGGCATAGACCTGTAACTGACGGTTGTAGACCACCAGACGGTCCGCGTACAGCACGGAGAGATACCGCCCGCAGGCGGAAACGTCCCGGACTTCCTCCGCAACATCCAAACTGGCGATCTCCTCGCCGTCATCATCCACCGTCACCAGCCGTCCCACACTGCCGGACTGATACCGGTTCAGTTGCAGCACCGTGTAGTCCTCGCCTCCAAGGTCATATTCCCGGAGGTACTCACCATTGTAGGAATAGGTGCCCAGAAGCTTTCCGGCGGTATTCCCCACCGCCAGACAGGTATCGGTGACGGTGAGGATCCGATCTCCCCGGCCTGTCATGGCCGTCACCAGACCGTCCGGCACAGAGTAGTCCGCCACAGGGTCCTCCTGGGTCAAATCGTAGATCACCAGATTGCTGATAAACACGCTGTCCGCCTGCCCCATGGTCACAGCAGCCAGATAGCCGCCGTCCTCCGTCACGCAGGCATCCGCCACAAAGCGGCGGTGGGCGTTGAAGGCAAACAGTACCTGCATATCGGCGCCGTACACGTCCACATGGCCCTTGGTGCCGCTGATCTGCGTGGTCACGGCCAGCATTCCGGAGCCGTTGAGGTTGGCGGAGACCAGCGGCCCGTCGGAGGTCAGCTCCAGCCGGGGCCCGGTCTCGTCCAGCACGTAGAGGGCCGTGCCGCCGATGTCATAGGCTACGGCCAGACCGCCCCCCTGTCCAAGCGCCGGAGCGTTCATCTTCACGTTGGCGCTCCACACCTCGCCGCCGTCCGGTCCCAGCAGCCGCAGGGACGTATCCGACAGGATGACCAGTGAGCCGGTCCCTACCCGGGCGAAGCGGTTGGTATTGTCCGTATCGTAGCGGTAGACGATCTTTTCCCCTCCCACCGCCTCCGTACCGTAGGCAAAATACCGGCGGAGAGCGTCGAACCCGGTGCCGTCCCGCCACGCCGCCACAAGCACGAGGCCCAGCACCGCAATCAGCACCAGCAGGAAAATCAGAAAGTTCCGCAGGAGATGCCCCCGCTTCTTTCCCTCTTCCCGCTCGCCGTCATCGTCATTCCAGATATCTTTTGTCGTATTCTCAGCCATTGAGCCGCTCATCCTCATACCAAAGTCTTGTCAGATACAGTCCGCCGGGGGGCACCGTGGGCCCCGCCAGCGTCCGATCCCGGCTTTCCAGAATCGCCGGAATGTCCTCCGGCAGGAACTTTCCCTCCGCGGCGTACAGCACCGTACCGGTGATGGCCCGCACCATGTTATAGAGAAAGCCGTCTGCACAGACCTTCAGCTCCAGCAGCTCCCCGCTGCGGGTCACGTCGCACCAGTAGATCGTGCGGACGGTGGTCTTCGTCTCCGTTCCCACGCTGCGCACCGCTGCGAAATCGTGGGTGCCCACAAACTGGTGGGCCGCCCGGTTCAGAAATTCCTCGTCCAGACGCTTGGGGTAGAAATACGCCCGGTTGACATAAAACGGATTCTTCACCCGTGAATTGTAAATGCGGTAAGTATACTCCTTTTTCAGACAGGAGCCGATGGCGTTGAAATCCTCCGCCACCTCCAGCGCCTCGCTGACGGCAATGTCCTCCGGCGTGTGGGTGTTGATGGCAAAAGGCAGCCGTTCCAGAGGGATGCGGCTCTCCGTGCGGAAATTGGCGATGTACCGCTCCGCGTGAACGCCGGCGTCCGTGCGGCCGCAGCCGGTGAGGTGCACCGGTGCGCCGGTGATCTTCTCCAACGCCTTTTGCAGCGTCTCGCAGACGGTGACGGCGTTTTTCTGCACCTGCCAGCCGTGGTAGGCCGTTCCATTATACATCAGTTTCAGTGCGATATTACGCATATTGGCTCCTTTAACGGCACTGGCCGTGTTATTTTTCCCAGGAAACGCGCACGTTGTAATCCGTGACCGGCCAGACCTCTTCCACCATCGTCCCATTCTGATCGATCTCATAGGTGCAGGCGGTAAAATCATAGGAAAGGCCGAAGCTGTCCCGGCAGAGCAGGTGCAGCTCCACGGTGTCCTCCGGCTGGCAGGAGACCGCGAAGCCGCCCTCCTCCGAAGCCGGGGTATAGTAGACCACATCGGGATCGCTGCTGAAAGTAGACTCCGAAATCTTTACCGGAAGGGTCTGGACGGTCTCTCCGTTTTTCAGCACCTGAAAAACAGGGTCGATCACTTCTGTACCGTACTGCTTTCTGATGCCCAGATCGTATTGAAGCTGGAAGTTCCCTCCCCGATAGGTGGGATCACCATAACCGCTGCTGTCATTCGACAGGGGCAGCAGCACAGCAAGGTCACTGTAACTGGTGACCTCTTCCCGGCTGGTCTGACCGCCGGCAGTAATATTCGCCGCGAAGGACACTTCGCCGGTATCCTCCACCGGCAGGCTCACCGGTGTGGTGAACACGCCGCCACTCCCGGACATAGGCTGCTCCGTTATCCGGCCACTCTGGGTCACCAGCAGCGTCACCTCCGTGTCCGCCGTCCAGCGGCGGAGGGTGATGCTCATGCCGGCTTGCAGCGTATGGCTTTCCGGGTCAAGGCCGGTGGGTTCAAAGGAAAAATCCGACAGATCCTCCGTCTGCTCCCGCTGCTTTGCGGACAGGTTCGTGATCCGATCATCCATATCGGAAAGCCGATATGCGATACCATCCAAATTACTTTTCAGGATCGTCCGCGTATTCACCAGCTCCGCCCGGGTCACAAACAGGGCGATCAGCAGCACCACATTCAGTGCCAGAGAGAGGATCTGAAACCGTTTTTCCTTTATAAGACCGCTCCTTTCACGCAAAGCATTTTCCCTTTACATCGTTTGTGTTGCAACGTTTTTTCAGTTTTATGTGCCAAGTCTCCGCAGGACTACCACCAGCGCCAGAATGACCACGCCGCCCGCCAGCGCGACGTAGTCCCGCCGCTGGTATTTCAGAACGTGGAGCTTGGTGCGGCCCTCGCCGCCGTGGTAGCAGCGACACTCCATAGCCGTCGCCAGCTCGTCCGCCCGGCGGAAGGCGCTGATAAACAGGGGCACCAAAATGGGCACCAGCGCCTTGGCCTTCTGGAAGATGTTCCCGCTGTCGAAATCCGCGCCACGGGCCTTCTGCGCGGACATGATCTTGTCCGTTTCCTCGATCAGCGTAGGGATGAACCGCAGGGCAATGGCCATCATCATGGCCAGCTCGTGAACGGGGACATGGATCTTTTTCAGGGGGTTCAGCAGGGATTCCAGTCCGTCCGTCAGGCGGATGGGGCTGGTGGTGTAGGTCATCAGAAATGTCCCCATCACCAGCAGCATGATGCGGATGACCATGAACAGCGCGTTTTCAATGCCCTTTACGGAGACCCGGAGGATGCCCCACTCCCAGAGGTAGTGGGTGTCCGGCGTGAAGAACATATTGAGGATGCCTGTGAACGCGATGATGAACACCAGCGGCTTCAGGCCACGCACCAGCGCCCGCAGGCCCACATGGGACACCTTCACGCACACGGCCAGCGTCACCGCCATGACAGCGTAGCCCATCCAGCCCTTGGCGCTGAACAGCGCGATGATGTACAGCGTCACCAGCAAGATTTTCGTCCGGGGGTCCAGCTTATGGGCGATGGAATTTCCCGGGAAATACTGGCCTAAGGTAATGTCCTTCAGCATCCCGCTCCCCCCTTCCGCAGGGCAAGGAGCTGACGCTCCAGCGCCTCCACCGTATAAACAGCCGGGTCGATGTCCACGCCCCGACGCTTCAACTCCATAGCGATCCGGGTGATCTGCGGCACGTCCAGACCGGCGGAGAGCAGTTCCTCGCCTCGGGCGAACACCTCCGCGGGCGTCCCCTGCATCAGCACATGGGCGTTTTTCAGCACCAGAATGCGATCCACGTTCCGGGCGATCTCGTCCATGCTGTGGCTCACCAAAATAATGGTTTTTCCCTTGTTGCGGTGATAGTCCCGGATGTTGGCCATGAGGTTTTCCCGGCCCGCCGGGTCAAGGCCCGCCGTGGGCTCGTCCAGTACCAGCACCTCCGGCTCCATAGCCAGTACGCCCGCCAGCGCCACCCGGCGCTTTTGTCCGCCGGACAGCTCAAAGGGGGATTTTTCCAGCTGATCGTCCCGGATACCCACTAACTTGGCGGCCTCCCGGACGGCGTGATCCAGCTCGTCCCCGGTTTTTCCCTGATTAGCGGGGCCGAAAGCGATGTCCTTATACACCGTTTCCTCAAACAGCTGATATTCCGGGTACTGGAACACCAGCCCCACCTTGAAGCGAACCTCCCGGATCTTTTTCGGCTCCGCCCAGATATTCTTCCCCCGCAGCAGGATCTCTCCTGCCGTTGGCTGGAGCAGACCGTTCAGATGCTGAATCAGGGTGGATTTGCCGGAGCCGGTATGGCCGATAATCCCTAAGAATTCTCCCTCGTTCACATCAAAGCTCATGTGCTCCACGGCACTGCGCTGGAACGGCGTTCCGGCGCCATAGGTATGTGTCAGGTCTTTTACCTGTAGAATCGGTTCCAATCCTTCTGTCCTCCGTCAATTCTTCACCAGAGCCGCAGTAATGGCAGCCGCACATTCGTCCACCGTTAAAGCGTCCAGGGGTACATCCAGCCCGTCCTTCCGCAGACGGTCCAGCAGGTCCACCGTGTCTGGCACCGTCAGGCCCATGGTCCGCAGCGGCTCCACTTGGGTAAAGACCTCCTTGGGGGTGCCGTCCAGCGCGATCCGGCCGTCATCCATGACGATGACCCGGTCCGCCTCCTCCGCCTCGTTCATGTGGTGGGTGATGAGCACCACGGTGATGC
>OLGB01001688.1_pt1 | contig 25658 bp, 19 predicted proteins | sample 1605691 | NCBI WGS metagenome assembly OLGB01 (sample SAMEA3888925, study PRJEB22519) | human gut metagenome | biome: human gut; feature: human-associated habitat; material: faeces | place: Denmark | collected 2010 | reverse complement strand
CAAGTGCGCGCAGACACAAATCTCGCGATTGAAAAATTCTATTTTTCAATCTTTTTCCTCCATTTCTGCGCATTATCCGCAAATTTCGATAATATCCTCCATCTTTACCCCATAAGAAAGCAGCTGTACCATATTTTCTCCCGCATAATCGTACTTTTTGAACAACTGCTGCTTGAGAACCGGATTAACATATACCTTCCAGTACCCCGCGCACAGATAATTCTTTCCCTTATGCAGAATAAAACCCTCCACATCCTCCACCGGATACCCCAGCAAAATCCCCATTTCATGCGGAAAGTCCTCTTTTTTCTGAAGATGCGCCTGATATCTGGCCCAAAAGGCTCTCAGGATACTCTGCAAATCCATTTCCCCATATCCATATCTTTGCAAAAATTCCCGGTTCCGCTCCTCCGCCAGATAATCAGAAAGCTTCTTCTCCTGATACAAAAGCAACGTCACCTTATGTTCAGCCATGGCAAGTAAAAAGAAACTGATACAGCTTCCGGATAAAATCCGTTTCACAGATTCCATGCCGCTTCTGTCCAGAATCAGCAGATTGGATACCTTTAACCCGGCAATCAACGGGGCACACTGCAACGCAAGCTGCAATTCCGCATCCTTTACCGACATCTTCTGAATCAATTCCCATGTTTCACTGCTCAACGGTTATCCTCCCTTCCTGTAATCAGTTCTCGCAGTTAGTTGTTGCTAACTTGTTAAAAGAATACTTGTTTTTTTACAGTTCGTCAAGCACCTCTGTTGATAGAAATTATCACCAAAAAAAGACACCGCTATTCCCAATTTCGGAATAACCGCGTCTTTTTCCCTGTGTTTCTCTATTCTTTTTACTCTTCTGTCAATACATTTTCCATGCTCTTTAAGCTGATAACCAGAGTAGAGGTATTATGCAGCAAGGCTGAGGTTGCCGGCGGGATGACTCCTGCCACACCCAGTACAATCAGACCGCTGTTGAAGGTAACGATGGTACGGTAATTTTTGCGAATCCGCTTCATCAGCCCTTCGCTAATCTGCCGCAGCGTTACCAGTTCTTTCAGGTCATCCGCAGCAATGGTCACATCCGCAATTTCCCTTGCCAGCTCCGCTCCGTCGCTGATGGCAATTCCCACATCCGCGTTGGACAGTGCCAGAGAATCATTGATGCCGTCACCAATCATGATGACTTTCCTGCCTGCTGCCTTTTCCTGTTCTACAAACCCTGACTTATCCTCCGGCAGGACTTCGGAATAATATTCGTCCACGCCCACCTTTGCAGCAATGGCTTTTGCCGTCCTGTCGCTGTCCCCGGTCATCATGACTATCTTGGTAATACCGCTTTCTTTTAACTGTCTGATAACCTCTTTTGCTTCCGGACGCAGCGGGTCTTCAATACAGATTACCGCAGCCAGCTTTCCTTCAATGCCCAGATACAGATGGGAATATTCCGCAGGCAGACTTTCAAAGAGGGCTTCCCTTCCCTCCGGAATCACGCAGCCCTCATCCTCCATAACGAAGTGATAACTGCCGATAACCGCTTTCTTCCCTTCAATCTGGGTAGAAATGCCATGTGCCACAATATATTCCACCTTAGAGTGCATTTCCTCATGCACCAGTTGTCTTTCCTTCGCTGCCTCTACCACAGCCCTTGCCATGGAATGAGGAAAATGCTCCTCCATGCAGGCAGCAATCCGCAAAAGCTCATTTTCCGGCTTCTCACAGAAGGAAATCACCTGGGATACCACAGGACTTGCCTTTGTCAGTGTCCCCGTCTTGTCAAAAACGATGGTCTGGGCCTCCGCCATAGCCTCCAGATACTTGCCGCCCTTTACGGTAATGCTGTGTCCCCCGGCTTCCCTGATGGCTGAAAGCACAGAAACAGGCATGGCAAGCTTCAAAGCACAGGAATAATCCACCATCAGGATTGCCAGTGCCTTTGTCACATTCCTTGTGAAAAGATAGGTCAGCGCCGTTCCCAGAAGGGAATAGGGTACCAGCTTATCTGCCAGATGCTCCGCCCTGCTTTCCAGACCGGATTTCAGCTTTTCAGATTCCTCTATCATGGAAACAATGCGCTCATACCGGCTGTCCCCTGCTGCCTGCCGTACCCGGATAGTCAGTTCCCCTTCCTCCAGCACGGTTCCCGCGTAAACAGTGGCTCCGGCACATTTCCGGACAGGCTGGGCTTCTCCCGTCAGGGATGCCTGATTTACCATGGCTTCTCCCTCTGTTACCTCTCCGTCAAAGGGAATGACATTGCCCATATGAATCCGCACTCTGTCCCCTGCCAGAACCTTATCCGTAGGCACCTGTAACTCCTGTCCGTCCTCTCTTACCAGCCAGACTCTGCTGACCTGCAGGGACATGCTTCTCGCCAAATCTCCCACGGATTTCTTATGGGTCCACTCCTCCAGCAGTTCTCCAATCTCCAGCAGGAACATAATAGAGCCTGCGGTATTGATATCTGCCCGGAGCATGGACACACCGATTGCGGTTGCATCCAGTACCGGCACCTGAATCTTGCCCTGCGCCAGCGTCTTAATGCCCTTCCAGATATATTTTACAGATTTCACACCGTTTATGGCGAAACGAACCGGATAGGGCAGAATCCACTTTTTTCCGTAACTGACAATCACCTTTGTAATCAGCTTTTCCCGATACTCCGCATTTAATTCCCTGCCCGAATTTTGCAGCAGGTTCTCCGGCACATCCACTCCTTCATAGGAAAAGCACTGAAGGGCAGAAAGCACCTCCTGCTTTTCTCCGGTATAACAGATTGCCGCATCCCCTGTCTGTTCATACACCTTTGCCTTTTTGACAAAGGGAAGCTTCTCCAGATAATATTGAAGCGTATCCGCTTCACGAAAACTCATCCGATACTGGACAAGGTGAACCCGGATACGCCCCTTTCCGTCATGCTTTACAACAAATCTCATGCCTGCTCGCCTTCTTCAGTCTTTTCGGAAGCATCTTCAAACTCTGCCTCTTCTGCAGCTGCTCTCTCTTCATTTATCTGCCTGGCATCTGCATAGATATCTTCACAGTTTTCCTGCAAAACAGAAGCCTTATCCATAACGCACTTCTTTGCGCGAAGTACGGCTGCTGTACAGTTGGTATAAAGCTTCTTTGCATCCTTGCTGGATAACAGAGAAATACCGGCAGTTCCGAATAATACGCCTGCTGCAAAAATACCTGTGTTCTTTTTGTTCCAATTCTTAAAAATTTTCATGCTACTTCCATTCCTTTCTGATGTTATTACCATCTCTCTCGTAGTTTCTGCCATGTGTCTTTCATGGTTTGAGGGCTATTATAACATTTTTATTTTTATTCTTCCAGTTCAAATCCCTCATTTTTTCGGCTTTTATTGATAAATTTTATCATTTATCTTTTTTAATCAATCATGCCGTTCCTTACTGTCAAAGGTTTCGCAGAATCTTGCCTGAAAGGAAGAATCTTCCCCGCCAGCATACAGATGGGAAATATCCCCAAAGCTGCTCATGCGGAAAACCGCCTTTCCCTGACGGCGTTCCTCTGTAGTCAGGGTAGTTACAGAGGAGGGTGCGGCACAGGCATGATGCCATAAAATCATGGGGGAAACATTCATCAGGTGGGACAGAAGCACACATTCCAGCCCGAAGTGACAGAAAAAGGCAATGGTTTCCCGGTTGGACTTCTCCGCCCGGTACAGCTTTCCCTCCCTGACATAGCCGTGCTCCGCCAGTACCCGGTCAAGTCCCTCGATCACATGACGGTATGCCGCTTCCACATTCCCCGCCTGCATAATCTCTGTTTTATACCATTCCTCTGCCTGAAAATAGCGGGCATCCGCTGTCCAGTCCTGGGGCAGCCAATCCCAGGTAATCGTCTTTTCTCCACCCTTATCCGGTCTTTGAATCTGGGGTGGGAACTCCTGCAGCCAGTCACAAATCAGCGCACTCTTTTTATGCCGCTTCAAGGTAGGCTGCGCCGTATCCCGCGCTCTGCCCAACGGAGATACATAAAAGTCATTTATTTCTGTTTTTTCCAGTCTTTCTGCCAGAAGTTCTACTTCCCTCCAGCCTTTTTCTGTCAGGGAATCCCTCTCATAATCCGGGTCCCCGTGACGTATTATCAATATTCTCATGTTCTATACTTCCTTTTTCCTTTATCCCAACGCAATATCCAGCACCATCATTAAGGTAAAGCCGATTGCCACACCGATTGTTCCGATATTGGTATGCTCCCCGGACTGTGCCTCCGGAATCAGTTCTTCCACCACCACATAAATCATGGCTCCCGCCGCAAAAGCAAGCAGATAGGGCAGAATCGGCACAACCTGCGCCGCCAGTAAAATTGTCATCACAGAGCCAACCGGTTCTACCACACCGGACATCATCCCGTAGAAAAATGCCTTCTTTCTGGATGCTCCCGCTCCCCTTAAAGGCATGGAAATAATCGCCCCCTCCGGGAAATTCTGAATGGCAATTCCCACCGCCAGCACCAGCGCTCCTGCCATAGTAATGCCCGTATTCTGCATAATCGCCCCCGCAAAGGTAACACCTACCGCCATTCCCTCCGGCAGATTGTGCAGCGTCACTGCCAGCACCAGCATTGTCGTCTTGCGGAAACCGGATTTTACACCCTCCGGCTTCTCACTGTCCATATGCAGATGGGGCACCAGACTGTCTAGCAGCAGAAGAAACCCCATGCCCAGCAAAAATCCGGCTGCGGCAGGGAGCCAGCTTAAAGAACTCTTCTCCTCCGACATCTCTATGGCAGGAATCAGCAGTGACCAGACGGAAGCTGCAATCATCACTCCGGAGGCAAACCCCAGAAGCAGCTTTTCCAGTCTTTTATTCATTTCCTGTTTCATGAAAAACACCATGGCAGAGCCTAAAGTGGTTCCCAGAAAAGGAATCAAAAGTACAATCATATCCTTCATCTTTTTTATCCCGTTTTACAGTAGCTTTCTTATCCTGTTTTTCTTCTTATTCTATGCAGCCCTGCCTGTTCAATATTCAATCCCTTTTCTGGCGGCAACGGGATTATTTTCCCGCAGGAAGGGATGTCTGACACATTCCATCCGGGTAATGTAGTCTGCCTGCTCCTCTAAAAAAGGTGCCGCATTCCTCCCCGTCACTACCATCTCCACCTTATCGGAATAGGACAGAAGCTCCTTTACCTTTTCCTCATCCACAAGCCCCAGGGTAATCGGATAGGTCAGTTCATCCAGAATGATAAGCTGATTCTCTTCCTTTCCCACACTTTCCAACAATTCCTCCAGAATCCGGTTGTGGACTGCCGTCAGCTCTGCCTTGTCCTCCTCGGACATTCTCTTAAAGAAGCCGAAATTTTTCTCACTTCTTAAAATTTTCACCTCCGGCAGCCTTTTTAAAATGTACAGCTCCCCGGTATCATTTCCCTTCATAAACTGGGTAAAATACACGGAAAAGCCTCTGCCTGCCGCTCTCACGGAAAGCCCGATTGCCGCCGTGGTTTTTCCCTTTCCTTCTCCCGTATATAAATGTAACATTCATTTTCCTCCAAAAATTCTTCTATATCCATAGCTTAACGGAACATCCGTCATATCCGCAAGCATTTTTTTCAAAGTGATATTTTCTCTCTCTTCTATCCGGTTGGGACAGTGCCTGCTGTTACATCCCACACAGATGCCCGGACACCGCACCGCCCTGTCCTCTGTCAGTTCCGTATAAAAAGCCACACTCTTTTTCGGCACCATACAAAACGCCTCATTACAGGAAACCGGCATCTGCAGACGCTTTAAAAGGTCTGGAAGAATCGTCATGGGATATGTTTCCCCGCTCCCTAAAAAATGCAGCCTTGCCACATGCAGTCCGCTCTCCTTCTCCAGTTCCCTGTTATAGGCACTGTAAGATAACAATAAAAGTTCGCTGGACAGCGCCTCCACCATATAACATTCGCTCAAAAGCCCCTTACTGCTGTATTCCTCCTGTAATTCATCCAGTCCCTTTCCAAGGGTGATGACTGCCTCACTCCCCACGGGAACCCCGGATACGCCAAAAAGTCTGTGATTCCAGCAGGCCTGCTCCCCCATCCGGGGAAGCATGGCTTCTGCTGTACATCGCAGACTTTCCATATCCGTTTCGCCATAATGATATTTCTGGCATACCTTTTTTAAGAAGCCTTCCTTTGAAAACGCCTCCCATATTTCCGGAAAAAACGTCCTTTTAGTTCCATCTTTCAATCTTTTACCTGCTTTACTTTCAAACATCTGACTGCATTTAACACTGCCAGCACCATAACACCCACATCGGCGAAAATGGCAAGCCACATACTGGCAAGACCAATGGCTCCCAGCACCAGACAAACTGCCTTTACTGTCAGGGCAAACACAATATTTTCATAGACAATCCGCAGACACTTTCTGGATATCTGCATTGCCTGCGCCAGCTTCCAGGGGTTATCATCCATCAATACAATATCCGCTGCCTCGATTGCCGCATCGGAGCCCAGCGCTCCCATTGCAACACCGATATCCGCTCTGGAAAGCACCGGGGCATCGTTGATACCATCCCCGACAAAAGCAAGATTTTCCCGCTTTTCCTTTCCTGCCAGCAGTTCTTCCACAGCAGCTACCTTGTCTGCGGGAAGCAGTTCGCTCTTTACCTCGTCCAGTCCCAGCTCTGCTGCCACATGCTCCGCTACCTGACGGCTGTCGCCGGTCAGCATAACAGTCTTTTTCACGCCTTCCCGCTTCAACGCTGCGATGGCTGCCTTAGACTGCTCCTTTATCACATCAGAAATCAGCACATATCCGGCATAAGCGCCGCCTACTGCCACATGGACAATGGTTCCGATATCCGTATTCTCCGCGTAGGAAAGTCCCAGACTCTTCATCAGCTTTGCATTTCCTGCCGCTACGGCGGTTCCCTTTACCACAGCCTTTACGCCATGTCCGCCGATTTCCTCCACATCCGTTACAAGACTCTTGTTGATTTCTTTTCCGTAAGCTTCCTTTAAGCTCTTGCTGATGGGATGGGTGGAATAGCTTTCCGCATAAGCCGCATATTCCAGTAAATCTTCCCTGCTCATATCCCCTGCAGGACAAATCTTTGTTACCTCAAAGACACCCTTTGTCAGAGTACCCGTCTTGTCAAATACCACATACTTTGTTTCTGCCAGCGCTTCCAGATAATTGGAGCCCTTTACCAGAATACCGCAGGAAGATGCTCCTCCGATTCCCCCGAAAAAGCTTAAGGGAATGGAAATCACCAGTGCGCAGGGACAACTGATAACCAGGAAGGTCAGCGCACGGATAACCCATATACTCCAGTTGGAAGGATTTCCCATTATCAGATTGACAATCGTCGGCAGAATCGCCAGTGCCAGCGCACTGTAGCAGACTGCCGGAGTATAATATCTTGCAAATTTCGTAATAAAATTCTCGGAGCGGGATTTTTTCATGCTGGAATTTTCCACCAAATCCAGAATCCTGGAAACTGTAGATTCCCCAAACTCCCTGGTGGTGCGAATCTTCAAAAGACCTGTCAGATTCACACATCCGCTGATAACCTCTTCGCCCTCCTTCACGCCTCTGGGAACACTCTCCCCGGTCAGGGCAGAAGTATTTAATGTAGAACTGCCGGATTCCACAACACCGTCAATGGGAATCTTTTCTCCGGGCTGTACCACGATAACCGTACCAATTTCCACATCATCCGGGTCAACCTGCTCCAGTTCTCCGTTTTCGCCCTCAATGTTGGCATAATCCGGCCGGATATCCATCAGCGCCGTAATATTCTTTCTGCTCTTTCCTACCGCAACTGCCTGGAACAGTTCTCCAATCTGGTAGAACAGCATAACGGCAACGCCCTCGGCAAACTCGCCCTCCTGTCCCTGGGATTCGTTGTAAATTCCAAGCAGCATGGCGCCTACCGTTGCCACCGCCATCAGGAAATTTTCATCAAACACCTCACCGTGTGCGATTCCCAGCGCTGCCTTTCTCAGGATATCGTAGCCGATTACCACATAGGGAATCAGATACAGGGCAAACCTTGCATATCCGCTCACCGGAACGAAATGAAGTACGATCAGGAGCACCGCAGCCACAAAAATCCGGTATAAAACCTTCTTCTGCTTCTTCGTCATAACGCTACCTCTTTCTCACGGAATCCTTACAGGAAAATCTCGCAGTCATCCTCAACCTTCTTGCATGCCTTCAAAACAGCCTGCATAACAGCCTTATCGTCTGCCCCCTCTGCAAATTCCACCTTCATCTTCTGGGTCATGAAGCTGACGGTTGCGTCCTGTACTCCCTCAACCTTCTTTGCGGCATCCTCCATCTTCAATGCACAGTTTGCACAATCTACCTCAATCTTGTATGTCTTTTTCATGGCAATCTCCCTTTCTTTATTTGTGCTTTATTGAACATTTGAACGACTGTTCATATGTTTATATTACCACACTTCCGGAGATTGTCAATATTATTTTTCTTCAATTTGATTTGTTTTTTCTTCCAGCAGCAGATTGCCCCTGATTTCAATTAACGGGCCGCCTGTTCCTTCAATATATTCTCTGGTAATTGTCACCTTGCCGATATTGTCATCCTTGGGAATTTCATACATAATATCCAGCATGAAGTCCTCAATAATCGAGCGAAGGGCTCTGGCTCCCGTATCCCGCTTCAAAGCCTTATCCGCAATCGCTCCCAGCGCATCCTCCGTAAACTCCAGCTTTACCTCGTCCAGCTCCAGCAGCTTCTGATACTGCTTCAGGATAGCGTTTTTCGGCTCTTTCAGAATCTTTACCATCATATCTCTGGAAAGTCCTTCCAGAGTAAAGATAATCGGCAGACGTCCGATAAATTCCGGAATCATGCCAAACTTCCGGATGTCCTCCACCGTCACCCTGGAAAGAATGTTTTTATCCTTGTCATACTTGTCCTTCAGTTCCGAATTAAAACCGATGGAAGCAGTCTTTGTCAGTCTTTCCTTAATAATGTCCTCCAGCTCCGGGAAGGCTCCGCCGCAGATAAACAGGATATTCTTGGTATTGACCGTAGCAAGGGGAACCATGGCATTCTTGCTGTTTGCTCCCACAGGCACTTCCACCTCTGCGCCCTCCAGAAGCTTTAACATTCCCTGCTGTACACTCTCGCCGCTGACATCCCTGCTGTTGGTATTTTTCTTCTTCGCAATCTTGTCAATCTCATCAATGAAAATAATACCCGTTTCTGCCCGCTCCACATCATTATCCGCCGCTGCCAGAAGCTTTGAAACAACCGATTCGATATCATCGCCGATATATCCCGCCTCTGTCAGGGAAGTGGCATCTGCAATGGCAAGGGGCACATCCAGCAGTCTTGCCAGTGTCTTTACCAGATAAGTCTTACCGCATCCGGTAGGTCCAATCATCAGCATATTGGATTTTTCGATTTCGATTTCGTCCATGGTATTCGTTGCCACTCTCTTATAGTGGTTGTATACCGCAACGGAAATTACCTTTTTGGCATACTCCTGCCCTACCACATATTCATCCAGACTTGCCTTAATCTTATGGGGTGCCGGAATGTCCCTGATATTCAGTATCGGCTGCTGCTCCCCTTCCTTTTTCCTCTTTTTCTTTAACTTCTGCTTGTTCGGAATACCTCCGTCCCCCTGTAAATCAGCCAGATTGACAAAACTGATTTTCGGGAACCCGCCCTGCTTTGTCATCTGGTCAAGCTCATTCTGGAGCTGCGGGTCATTCAGCATCCCCTGATAATCAAACTGGCTGACGGTTTCCATCGTCTTATGCATACAGTCATCGCAGACACAGATATTGTTCGGCAGCTTAAACATTTTCCCCGCCTTGCTCTCCGGTCTTCTGCAGATAAAGCAGACATCCTCATACTCGCTGTCATCGCTCTTTCCTGCCTGCTTTGTACTGGAAGCATCCTTCTTTCCTGCTTCTTCCTTCTCCTCCGTCTTATCGGTGCTCTCATTTATATCCTCAGATAAATTCTCTTCATTATCATATAATTCTGACATATTCTACACATCCTTTCCTTTGTGCCCTGTTCCCGGCTATCTGTACTCCTCTTTCCGCAGATGGATACCGCTTTTTATGACACGGCTTTACTATCTGCTGTATTCCAGTATACTGGAAAAGCCCCTATCCTACAAGTGAAGTTTTTCTAAACCAATTCTATCCTAACAGGAAAGAATTCCCCAATTTCCTATTATATTGTAACTATTCAGAGCCTCATTCGCAAAATCGCCTCTTCGAGGCTTTCCTTTTGCTCATGTATGGCTTCTCGCCATATAAATGTTCCGAAATATGTGGCTTCATGCAAGCATGGCCACATATTTACGGACATTTGCATGGCTCTGAATAGTTACATTGTATTAAAAATATCCCGGGCAGCTTTACCTGTCCGGGATACCTTATATATCACCACTTTTTAATTTTCCGGTCTGGTTCCAAAAGTAATCTCCAAATCAATGCTTTCATACTCACCGTTCATTGCCCGCTTTACGGTAATGGTTGCCGTATCGCCTGCCTTGTAGTACTGGATGACATTCTTGATATCCGATGCGGAAGAAATCTTCTGTCCGTCGAACTTCACAATAATATCACCGTTCTTGATGCCTGCTGCCTCTGCTGCGGAGCCTTCTGCCACATCATAGACAAATACACCTTCCGGCATATTGTACATCTGGACAATCTGCTCTGTGATATCATGCATGGTAATTCCCATGTAGCCTACCTCGTCATCAGCAACCTTGTTTCTGGTCTGACGCTCCATCAAATCTGCGATAATCGGGCTTGCGGAACTGATAGGGATAGCATAACCCATACCTTCTACTGTGGTACCGCCAATCTTGTTGGAGTTAATACCAATGACCTCGCCTCTGATATTCAGAAGCGCGCCGCCGGAGTTACCGGGGTTAATTGCCGCATTTGTCTGGATAAAGGTACCTGTAGAGCCATCCTCCAGAGAAATCTCACGGTTCAGGGCACTGACAATACCATTTGTGACAGACTGTCCATAGCCAAGAGCGTTACCGATTGCAATAACAGGCTCGCCCAGCTTCAGGCTGTCGCTGTCCCCTAAGGTTGCCACAGTAATTTCATTCTTCGTTTCTGCGGAAAGGCTGTTCAAATCCACTGCGATAACTGCCAAATCCATATCGGAATCCAGTCCCTTGATGCTTGCTTCTGCGGTAGAGCCGTCAATAAAGGTAACTTCCAGCTTTGTCGCTCCCTCTACCACATGGTTGTTGGAAACAATCAAAAGCTCGGAATCTGTTTCTGCCACAATAATACCGGAGCCGCTTGCTGCGGATTCCTTTTCATAACTCTGTCCCCAGAAATCTCTGGTGGTTGTCGTATACTGATTTACAATAGATACCATTGCCGGCATAACATTTTCCACAACACCGGAAATGTCATCCTGTACATAAGTTACCTGAGTTGTCGTTGTCAGAGCCGGTGTCTGCTGCACACTTTCCGTTGTGGAAGCAGCCTCCTGACTGACAGCAGGTTTTGTGTTATTTCCGGTCAGCTGACCGGTTCCCCACTGGACACCATAAAAACCAACTCCCGCAAACAGTCCGAAGCAAAGTCCAAGGCTGACACTCAATACAAATTTTCTGAAAGGTCTGCCTTTCTTTGCAGCCTTCCGCTCTGCTTTGGCTGCCTTTTTCTCCGCCTTATCCTGTTTTCTTCTTTCTGCCTTGGAAACATCCGCCTTCTGGTTCAAATCCTCTGTGGAATATGTTGTATAGTCAAAATAAGAATTTGAACTCTGTCCGGCATTCTGACCGGCAGTTTCATTTACAGTTTCACCGGAACGTAATTCATCATCTTCGTACATATCGATTACCTCTTTTCTTTCAGCAACACATCTCTTTGTGCGTTCCCTGTTTCATCTTTATGTACCCCAGTATATCCTCCAATTGTGACGGAATTGTGTTTCTTCTATGAAAAAAGTGAGAAAAATCTTATTCAAAAAGAAACTATTCCACCGTCACGGATTTTGCAAGATTCCTCGGTTTATCCACATCGCAGCCTCTTCCCACAGCCACATAATAGGCAAATAACTGCAAGGGAATAATGGCAAGGGAATTTGTAAAGAAAGGATTTGTTTCCGGAATATACAGGGTATAATCGGAAACCTTTTCCATCGCTTTATTTTCCTCGTTGGTAATCGCCATCACAAAGGCACCTCTGGATTTTACTTCCACAATATTGCTGATGGTTTTCTGGAACAGATTCGGCTGGGTTGCCAGCGCTACTACCAGCGTTCCGTCCTCAATCAGGGAAATTGTGCCATGTTTCAGTTCTCCCGCTGCATAAGCCTCGGAATGAATATAGGAAATCTCCTTTAATTTCAGAGACCCCTCCAGGGAAATCGCATAATCAATTCCTCTTCCGATGAAGAAAATATCCCTTGCCCCCAGATATCTGTTGGCGAAATGCTGTACCTTTTCCTTCTGACCCAGAAGCAGTTCAATCTGATCCGGCAGGCATCTTAAATCTCCCAGCATTTCCTGGAATTTTTCCTCTGTAATCGTTCCCCTTACCTTTGCAAATTTCATCGCCAGCATATAAAGGGCTGTCAGCTGGGCGCTGTAAGCCTTTGTAGTAGCCACAGCAATCTCCGGTCCTGCCCAGGTATAAAGGCACGCATCTGCTTCTCTTGCAATGGAGCTTCCCACCACATTGACAATTCCAAGTACCTTAAAGCCCCTTGCCTTCGCTTCCCGCAATGCTGCCAGAGTATCCGCTGTTTCCCCGGACTGACTGATAACAATTACCATGCTGCCCTCTTCCAGAATCGGGTTCCGGTATCTGAACTCACTTGCCACATCCACTTCCACCGGAATCCTTGCCAGACCCTCCAGTACATACTTTCCGGTCACTCCGGTATGGTAGGCGGAACCGCAGGCTACAATATGAATCCTCTTCACTGCCCGAAGCTCCTCATCCGTCATGTTCAGCTCTTCAATCACAATGTCATTATTGCGGATTCTGGGAGAAATCGTATCCGTGATGGTTTTCGGCTGCTCATAAATTTCCTTCAGCATGAAATGCTCATATCCGGCTTTTTCTGCCGCATCCGCATCCCAGTCAATCTGGACAGGTGTCTTTGTTACTTCCTCTTCATCCACAGAGAAGAACCGCAGTCCGTCCCGGCGAAGCGCTGCCACTTCCTGATTTTCCATATAATAAACAGTTCTGGTATACTTTAAAATTGCCGGAACATCCGAAGCAATAAAAGAACCGTTTTCGCTCTGCCCTACAATCAGGGGGCTGTCCTTTCTTGCCGCGTAAATCTCATCAGGATAATCTGCAAACATAATTCCCAAAGCGTAGGAACCCTCTACCCGGTGCAGTACCTTGGTAATCGCCTCCAGCGGATTTCCCTTATAGTAGTAATCCAATAACTGCGCCAGTACCTCTGTATCTGTTTCGGACTGGAAGGTATATCCCTTATCCAGCAGCTTTTTCTTTAATTGCAGATAATTTTCGATGATACCATTATGCACAACTGCAATGGTTCCGGTTGTATTGGTATGTGGATGGGCATTTCTGTCACTGGGTGCCCCATGGGTTGCCCATCTGGTATGACCGATTCCCACCGTACCGGGCAGAGTTTCTCCGCCTCTTGTAAGATTCTCCAGAACCTTTAATCTGCCGGTTGCCTTCTGGGTTTTAATTTCTTTTCCGTCAAAAACAGCCATGCCTGCTGAATCGTATCCTCTGTATTCCAGCTTTGCCAGTCCCTCCAAAATAATCGGGGCTGCCTGGTTTTCTCCGATGTATCCGACAATTCCGCACATATCAATCTCCTTTTCCGCGCACCTTCTTTACGCTTTAATCCTTATTCTGCCTCCAGTATTCCCGGTTGTCCGTCAGGGCAAGTACTGCCTTTTTCGGAAGCAGACGATAATGCTTTCCTAATAAATAACCTGCATATTTGAAACAACACTGCACCAGAAATCCCGGGAAACGATAAAGCTGTTTCTTCCTTTTAAAATGCTGCCATGCAGCCTGAAGCAGTTTTTTCCCTTCGGATTCCGACTTCACATCCCCAAATACCTCCGGATGCTCCGCCTGGGAAACTCCCAAATCAAAGTTCCTGTGAAGCTGCTGCCTGTTTGTGTAATTATGGGCATGCAGCACCTTTGCCTCCGCCTCGTAGGAAATCTGGTATCCGGCTCTCACCGCCCCGGAAGCGTAAATCATATCCTCATTAAAAATGGTATGCCTTACAAAGCCTCCCAATTCCTCATAAATATCCCTGCGGTACGCGGCACATACGTCCGAACAGAAGAATGTCTTAATTCCAAGTTCCGGTAAATCCTCCAGGGATTTTATCCGGGATACCGGAGGATAATTAAATTCTCTGGAAAGTTTTTCCAGTTCATTCGACTGCTTTCCCGCAAGCTGTCTGCCATAGGCAGCTGCCACTTTCCCTCTCAGATTTGCCGTCAGCTTCTCCACCAGATATTCATCCACCGGCATGGCATCCTGAGTCAGAAAAATAAAAATTTCCCCGTCAGAATATTTTACGCCCCGCCGCCTTGTTCCGCCATGGTCAAATTCCCGCTTGGAAAGATGGTGTACCTCTACCTTCGGATATTTCTCTGAAAAACGTTGTCCGTACACAAGCTGTTCAAAATATTTTTCTTCCGTATTCATCAAAATAATCTTCTGAACCGGAACCGTCTGTACCTGCAGCCTGTCCAACAGCCCAAGTAACTCCTTTCCCGGCTTGTATACCGGGATGATAACATCTATCTTCACTGCTTCCTCCGGCTTTTCAAAAAAGAGGGAGCAGTACTGCCCCCTCCCTGAAAGCTTTTTATTTACCTTTTATCCGATATTTATCTCAAATACGGGGTGGTATCAGATTTAATCTTCTCACTGTACTCCCGGACACTGTCCGTTACCTCGTAGCTCTGGTCGTCAAACAGGAACTGATGAAGCCATACAACATTGGATTCCAAATCCAGAGGAATAACGCTGCTTCCCTTTGCTCCCACATTGGCTACGGTTCTCATGCTCTCTTCCGGGAATCCGCTCTGGTCTACAATCTGATAGTTTGCAATGTTTCCGATTAACTCAAGAATAGTATCGGAGCTGATGCTGGTATATACGTCCCCAATAACATCATTAAATACCTTTACAAGGGTTGCTGCATCAGCCTTCTTTGCCTGTTCCTCAATCGCCATAATTACCTCGCGCTGACGGGATGCACGCTTGAAGTCATCACCCTTTGTATAACGGATACGGCAGTAAGCGGTTGCCTGCAAGCCATCCAGAAGCTGATAACCTGTTTCCGTTACTTTATTATAATCACATTTTAATACCTCTGCAATACCAATCTGATAATTATTGATATGCTTTAACTCTTCGCTGTCCACATCAATGTAAATACCACCCAGTCCGTTGATAACCTCACTTAAGCCCTTATAGCCTACCGTTACAAAGTCTGTGATATCCAAATCCAGATTCATGTTTAACATCTTAACCGCCTGCTCTGCGCCGCCAAGGGAATAAGCAGCGTTACACTTCCGGTATTCATCCGTACCGATATTCAGATAAGTATCTCGGTAAACACTGACAAGCTTAATATCGCCGGTATCCATATTGATGCTTGCAATCATTGTACTGTCGCTTCGGCTGTTCTTATACAACTGACTCTCTGTTTCCGCATCCACGCCAAAAAGCGCTATGTTCATATATCCCTTCATGGTAACATTTTCCTGGACTTCCTCATGGATTTCCAGCTTTTCCGGCTCCAGATACGTTACCTTCGGGCCTTCCTTTGCCTTATTTAACACAAGGTAAAGCACCGCAATCATAATCAGAATAATAATCAGCTCAATTGCAAAAATGACTACCTTTCTCTTTTCTCTCGCTGCTCTCTGCTTTGCGCTTGTTTTCTTTCCCTGTGCTCCTGTGGAACTGCTGCGTTTCTGCTCTGCCATACTCTAAACCTAAACCTTTCTGTACCTTAATATGCGTTTTTATTGATAAAGCCTGTAAAAAAAGTCATCAATATTATCTTGATATCAAACCCCAGAGTCCAATTTTCTATATAGTAGATATCATATTCAATTCTCTTTCGGATGGAAGTATCTCCTCTGAGCCCGTTTACCTGCGCCCAGCCCGTCAGTCCCGGTCTGACCTGATGCTTTACCATATACCGGGGAATTTCCTCCTTGAACTTCTCCACAAAAAGCGGTCTTTCCGGACGGGGACCTACCAGACTCATATCCCCCTTTAAAATGTTAAAAAGCTGTGGAAGCTCGTCCAGACTTGTTCTTCGTAAAATCTTTCCCACACCTGTAACCCGTGGGTCGTTTTTCACCGTCCATGCTTTTTTTTCTTCCTTCGGTGACTGTAATTCCATACTGCGGAATTTATACATATAAAAGGGCTTGTTATGCAGCCCAACCCGCTCCTGCTTGAAAATAATCGGTCCCGGACTGGAAAGCTTTACCAGAATTGCCGATAAAATCATAATCGGAGATGTCAGAATAATTCCAAACAACGAACCTACAATGTCCATCGCCCGCTTAACCATCATATTTCCGGTATTTGTCAGCGGCACATAACGGATGTTGATTACCGGCAGCCCCTGTAAATCCTCTGTATAAGGTCTGCTGGGAATCAGACTGTTGTAATCCGGAATAAACTTTGTATGCACACCGGACTTTTCACAAATTCCTACAATGTGTTCCAGATAATCATAATCCTTCAGGGAAAGTGCTATCGCAATTTCATCCATCTTGTTCTCCGGCAGAATAATTTCCAGATTTCCAAGGGTTCCAAGTACCTTTACCCCCTTGTAAACCGTCCCCGCCGGTACATGATTATCCAGAATCCCACATGCCACATAGCCCCACTGGGGATTATCTGTCAGCCTGTCAATATACTCCTCTGCCGCCCTGGAATACCCTACAATCAGAATATGCTTCAAATTGTAGCCCTTTTTCCGGAAGGTCCGTAATATCTTTCTCAGATAATACCGGAAGCAGGAAGTAAAAAACACATTAAATACATAGAAGAATGCCATGACTGAACGGGAAACATAGAACATCCGTAAAATCATGAACAAAATAATAATCAATGCTATAATACCGATGGTATTCGCCTTTAAAATGCCATATATTTCAAATCGACGGCGAACCGTTCTCTTCGGCGCATATACGCTGCAAAGATAATAAATCAGCATATACATCGGGACAATAAAGACCAGAAGCAACAGATAATCTGTCACCGGAAGCACTCCGGGACCGGGTCCGTCATTCAAAATATAAAATTTGAAAAAATAGGCAAGCATAAAGGATGCCGCTGTAATCGCGGCATCAATGATTACCATTAATCGGTTGAAAACCTTCTGGTTATCTTTAATCATATGTTGCACCTCAACCGTCCTGTGCTTTTTATTATATTGAAAACACTTTAGGATTTTATGAAGTAAATTCTTAAGATTTCTTAAGAATTTGTTTACTCGCCCTTACTTTCCTATTTTTCTGTTCTATTTTTTGCACTCACCGGTCACTGTTCATTACTTTCTTACATAAAAAGAGGAGCCCCACCGGTTCTCCTCTTTTGGCTGACGTCATCGGTATCTGCCGTGCGTTCATTCGATTTTTTGATTTACCAGGCTCTCAAACTTTATTATATACTTGCGCAAATTTGATTCCTTTACTGATTTACAAAACTCTCAAATACCCATACAGCAGTTGGGAGCGTGCCACGAGTGCATCCGTTTGATTCCCTTACTGATTTACAAAGCTCTCAAACGCCTTGGCATTCAGGTAGCATATCCTGTCCGTTTGATTCCCTTACTGATTTACAAAGCTCTCAAACATGTTTTCAACTCTGTATTTGATTTCACGTGTTTGATTCCCTTACTGATTTACAAAGCTCTCAAACCCCGGCTTCAACGTGACTGTCATATCCCCGTTTGATTCCCTTACTGATTTACAAAGCTCTCAAACAGCTCTGCCGCGGCTCTTTTCTTGTCGGAGTTTGATTCCCTTACTGATTTACAAAGCTCTCAAACCAGGTAGGAGAAGAAGACGGAAAGCGGCTTGTTTGATTCCCTTACTGATTTACAAAGCTCTCAAACTATGACATTCCGGAGTATGAGCAGGAGGAAGTTTGATTCCCTTACTGATTTACAAAGCTCTCAAACAAGAGTATCCACTTGTTTTAACAGATAAAGGTTTGATTCCCTTACTGATTTACAAAGCTCTCAAACTAATATCTAACATTTCTTACTCAGAGCAAGTTTGATTCCCTTACTGATTTACAAAGCTCTCAAACCACAGGTAATGCTCACCACCTGCGAATCGTGTTTGATTCCCTTACTGATTTACAAAGCTCTCAAACGACGGATATCGGTACGAAAACACAGGAGATGTTTGATTCCCTTACTGATTTACAAAGCTCTCAAACTTACCACAATAAGAACAGTGCCAGTGAAAGTTTGATTCCCTTACTGATTTACAAAGCTCTCAAACGGTTTGGTGGAATCTCCGCGCGATACTTTGTTTGATTCCCTTACTGATTTACAAAGCTCTCAAACAGAGGATAAAAAGACAGTGACGGTTACATAGTTTGATTCCCTTACTGATTTACAAAGCTCTCAAACCGTGGTTCGTAAATGGATACTTCGTTTGCCGTTTGATTCCCTTACTGATTTACAAAGCTCTCAAACGCCGTATGAGAGCATCTGAAAGGAAAGAAGTTTGATTCCCTTACTGATTTACAAAGCTCTCAAACTGAATAATGACTTAACGCAAGTCCAAAAAGTTTGATTCCCTTACTGATTTACAAAGCTCTCAAACATTTGCGGCTCCGCGGTTGGAATGCTTTTTGTTTGATTCCCTTACTGATTTACAAAGCTCTCAAACGGTGATTATGCGGATAGTGAAGACGCTGTTGTTTGATTCCCTTACTGATTTACAAAGCTCTCAAACCGGCTCTGGAAGCTCCGCTTCCAGAATTTGTTTGATTCCCTTACTGATTTACAAAGCTCTCAAACCATGAATTGAAATTCAAATTGAAGATTATGGTTTGATTCCCTTACTGATTTACAAAGCTCTCAAACACGGTGTCACCGTTTAACTCTTTGAGTCTGGTTTGATTCCCTTACTGATTTACAAAGCTCTCAAACATGCTTTAGGATTTGTCGATTCAGGTCATGTTTGATTCCCTTACTGATTTACAAAGCTCTCAAACCGTAGTGCGTGTTACTGCCGTTGCTGTCGGGTTTGATTCCCTTACTGATTTACAAAGCTCTCAAACTATATCTGGGCAGACTGGACGGGGCTTGAGTTTGATTCCCTTACTGATTTACAAAGCTCTCAAACCTCTACGTGGCTTTCTGATTTGATAGCTGGTTTGATTCCCTTACTGATTTACAAAGCTCTCAAACTGTGTACAAGAAAGGTGAGGAAATGAGCAGTTTGATTCCCTTACTGATTTACAAAGCTCTCAAACGACTCGTTGGCCTTGGTGGTGTAGTAGGTCGTTTGATTCCCTTACTGATTTACAAAGCTCTCAAACCTCAAATTATGTTCTCACCGAGCTTTGCTGTCAGCTTTATTTTATTATCAAACACCTGTCCCTGTCAATAATATACGTTTTCTCCCCCTCCAAATTGCTCTGTTCCCGATTCTCTATCAACAAAAGCTGTAGTTTGCAATAGAAAGCCATCTGATACACTTCCTTTAACTGCTCCTCAGACAAATACGGTTTCAAATTGACTATACACAAAATACGGATTTCCAGAAGTCCTGAAAGAATTTTCATATAAGAGAGCAGTTTTTCCAGTATCCCCTCCCCCTCTGTTTGAAATCCCACCTGATAAATTTTAAAAATATCCTCCCAGGAAAATTCCAGATTATATTTTATCTCTCCGTAAAGAGAATTAAGTTGTAACTGACTTAACACGTTTATGATATCCGTATTAATTTCCGTTTTCTTTTGGAACATTTCATTTGCCTCTAACGCCCATTCCTTATACAACTTCTGTAAAATTTTTCGATTGTTAAAATCCAGCGAAAAAGGGTCAACAACAATTTCCATTACCTTTTCTGACGAATAGTTTTTTTCTCCCTCATACAAAATAAACTGCGATTCCTCTCCTGCCAGCAAATCCTGTATTGCCGCTGAAAACGTTCCCGGTTCTTCCATTATCAATACAATAACCTGATTCTCCAGAAATTCTATCTGCAAATTCATTTCCGCATTTGCCAATTTCAAAGTATCACCAGCCTTTCGTCGGTATCCAGTACTTCACTTGCACTTCTTCCTACGATACACTCCATTTTTGCGTACTGTTTTTCTGTTATCTTCAATACCTGCACCAGTCCTTCCGGCGGCTTGTTTTTGCGGATATTTTCCACCAGCACCTCACCGACAGAGGAATTGGACGCAAGTTTACAGTAAATGCTTTCCTGCATCATCAGGAAACCACTCTTTATCAGATATTTTCGGAATCTGGCATAATCACTTCTGTTTTTTGCCGTTTCCACAGGCAAATCAAACATTATCAAAATTCTCATATATCGATAACTCATTTTTCATAAAACCGGATTACAGCATCCGTATTTCCTTCCAGCACATCAAAAATTGATTTACAGTAAATTTTCACAGCATTATCCAGCATTTCTCTCCGTCCTGCAATGGATACCTCCCGATTTACCATTTGTAAAATATCTCTTTTTTCCTCCGTTTCAAAACATTCCGGTTTCATTTTCCATACCAGTTCATCCACAATGGGGCGGAATGGTTCCATTAAATCGGATGCCAGATTAAACGGGTTAAACATATTTTCATGAAAAAGCCCAAGCTGGGTTAAATACCCATTCGATACAATTTCCCTGTTAAACATGGAAAGTAAAATACTGTATCCATAATTCAACGCTGCATTTAGAGGACACTCCTCTGTTCTTGTAAATTGTTTTCCGAACATGGCATTAAAATAAACCTTCGCAGCATGTCCCTCCCGATTGGTTTCATCCCCGAACTCCATTTCCTCCGCATAGGAAACCAACATTCTGTACTCTTCTTTGGAAAGGCTTTGCAGCAGTGCTGCCTGCTGCAAAATCTTTTCCTTTACAATCTGTGTCCAGACTTCCTTTTTGCGGATTTCATCCCACTTTATCTGATTGCGCAGCTTCAGGCTGGTATCATGGCTCCCATAACAGGGCAATAATTCTGATGAAGGATTTCTCTTCTCATCACAGAAAATAACCTTCACCTTGTTCTTTGTCAGTTCGCTCAGAAGATAAGCCGTCATGGATACCGCCGTACTTTCAATTATCAGTGTCTTAATTTCGTTCAGGTGAATCCGGGTGGTTTCCTGCCCCCTTACCACAAGATACCCTATCTGGTAATCCAGCTTTGCCACGTTGGAAATCACTACCGTCCGCCAGCTCATAGACTCAGTAAATCTGTTTCTGAAACATACAATCCAGCAACAGACTGATGAATCACTTTACATTCTTTTAAATCAGATATTTTCTTGCTGATAAGGGATACCCCAGCCTTTTTTGCCCCACCTAACATGGTCATATCAACTCCCCCACTCGTTCTCTGAGATACCTTCAATATTTCCAATAATGCAGATAATTGCTGCTGTATCGAAAGCATTTCAAATTTTTCCTCATTTTCTACAAGGAACTTCCCAATTCCATTTGGGCGTTTGCCATAAATAGTTCCCATATGCTTTCCCGTAAGTTCCCGATACAATTTTAAATTTTGCTCTCTGGTAATTTCCCCCTGATACTCTAATTGTTCCTCTGAATATCCTCTCTCTACCGCATCATTTATCCTTTTTACATACAGCATCCAGTCATAGGAAAGAACCAACTGTACAGCGTTCACTAATATAAGTTGATTTCCTGTCCTGCCGGACAAATATGCATAATATCCATTTATCTTCATCAGGGAATACATTTTAATTCTCTCGCAGATAATTCTCGGCTCTGTATACTTCAATACCTCCATACAATACTGCTCCAGCTTTTCCCTGCTGTTTAATTCTTTCTTTAAATACAAAGGCATATTTTCAATCGAGCGAATCCGTTTTCCTTTGACTGTATACTCTACCACAAAGAAATAGCATCCTGTATATTTCTTAAAACCTCCATATTTCGTGGTATCCTTCAACCGTTCATCCGAAGCTTTCAAAGGAATATAACCTTCACCACCGGCAAGCTTTGCAGCCCTTGCACTGTATAAAGTCTGGTCTGCCAGTCCTCCATGTGCCTCATAATTCATATAAGTTACCAGAGGTGAATTTTTCCGGAAAGTCTTTTTTACCTCTCCAATGCTCTTTCCGACCTCCCACGCCACCACATTTCCCCGTTTTACGTCAAAGTCGAATAATTTATCCATATGATATTTATTGTGTTCCGGGTCTTTTCGATATGCCTCTATAAAACGTCTGGGAGATTTTGTAAACTTCGTATCATAAACATTTCCCACCACAATATTCAGGTAGGCATCCTGCGCATGGTGAAAATCATTGACATTCCGGCATTTAATCAGGTTAAATTCATGCCGGAAATCACTGACGTTACCTGCCTTTACATAAATCACATCCGAATCCGGACATCCCTTCTGCAGCAGGTCCGCGATTGCCTTGGTTCCCTGTCTGGTTTCCACAATCTGTCTGCTGATAAATCCTGCCTGTTCCTCCGGTGTAAAAGGGTCATTTCTGGTTAAGCGGAAATATTTCTCCTTTGTAATAAAACCACCCTCCAAAAGCATTTTCCATAAATCATTCTGTTTTTCCCGAATACCCGGTTCCAGTGGAAATACATCCCTTTTGTGAGCATTCGACTCCTTCTTTACAAGCACCAGATTGTTATCTATATTGTCATCCTTGACAAAGTGCCTCGGATAAATATGGTCTATATCATACAGATTGTCGTTAAACAGATTCGATAATTCAATCTGTTCACCGGTATACATACACCGCCCCTTCTGGGTATAGTACAAATATAACTTTTTGCTGCGGAACCTGCTTTCCTCTGTACCGAAAATCTCCGCCAGCCATTCTCTTTCCTCTCCTTTGCATTTTTTATACAGTTCCTCAAACTTTCTCTTTCTGCTTACAGTCCGTTTCTTATCCTCCTGATGTTCCCTTGCCATCTCCACAAACACCTTGTTCGGATAACTGCCCATTACGCTGCAAAGTTCCCTTAACAGAAGAATCGTCTGCCATGTCATTCTTCGTACCGGTGCGGATATGTACAACTCCTGTAAATCCTCATATTCTATTTCAAAGAGTGTCTTATCAATCTTTTGCACCCGTTTTTCTATTTCTTCCTTATAAGTAAACAGTTCATCCCCCAGCAACTGCATCAGATTATAATTTTCGTTCCATAATCTGGAAATAATTGTATCAATTTCTCCGGTTTCCTTATCCGCTCCCTCCAGAAATAAAAACTCTCTGGAAAATCTCCCCCAATCTTTAAACTTATATCCGAGTATTCTCTTTTTCTGTTCCGGTGTCAGAACTTTTCCATATTCTTCCTCTATCTTATCCCCAAGAAATTTTCTGGAATCCCCGTAAACAGTAGACCAGTAAATAATCTGCTCCGCCATCTGTTCCTGGGCATAAGTTAAAGTATCCACTTCAAAAATCTCCAGAAACTTTTTATAATTTGCCAGTCGGTTTACGCAATCTCCATCAATTCCCGTTAATTCCACAGGCATTTCCTTAGACACATATCCCCTGTTGAGCAGATACGTCTTTATTCTCTTTCCAGTTACCCTCTTCCCGTTTTTAAAAAGTGCCTGATACAGTTCCTGCTTTAATTCTACGGAAATCTTTTCCCCATTTATCCGCAGATTGTTTAATTCGTTCAGCACCATAAATTTCTCATACAGCAGCGAGTTTTTCGGCAGCACCCGCTCATCTGACAGATATGTACAGTGGTTTACCAGATTATAAATAAACGCCTCTGCCGTTTCCTTAACATCTATTTTCTGCTCCAGATTCCATGGATAAACCTTTCCCATTTCCTTTCTCTTTACCCAGGCATGGTTATTCTCTGTCTGAATCAGCGGTCCGATATAATAGGGCATCTGGAACGAAAACAGTTGAATGATTTTTTCACTGACGGTTAAGCCGCTTTCATCCTTTGTTTTTAAAAATTCCAGATAGTTTTCTGCATTTTCCAGAATCTTTTTCAATTCTGCCAGATGGACCTGATTCGGAATTACTCCGTTAGATGCCGTCAACTGCTTTGGCAGAAAGGTGCCCTTTTCTATCTCATCCAGAACATATCTGCTGTCCCCGGTTTCCGGAAATGTAACAATCTTTTTCTTCAATCTCGCATAAAACTCTTCTGTCTTATGTTTTCCTCCCCTGCGCTGCTTCTCTCCTCCTGTCAGAAAAGAACCTGCATAGGCACTGTAATTGTTATCCTCCATGATTCTGAACATACTGTCGTATTCTTCCGGTGCATACAGCCTGTATATTTTCTTTAACCGCTTCAAATCCTCCTTATGTTTCTCATAAGAAGCCACTCTTGCCTCAGACAGATAATGGTACGATTCCATAATATCTGACAAAATTACTCCGTCATGTATCTGCTTTAACAGTAAAAACAGTTCAAAGGCATCCTCCGAAAGCATCCCTTCTACCTCTGCTGCCTTTTCCTCATATTTTCCGTCATCAAAGGAAAGTTTGTATTTCAGATTTTCCTCTGAAAATTCTTCTCCCTCAAATATTACGGGCAAGGTTGCCTGCAAACCGCAGACCAGCTTCCACATCTCACACTGCGCCTTGTCCTTTTTATCAATATTCAGATACTGGCGTACTTCTTCTGCCCTGCCGCTTTTAGTATATTTCTTATCTGTAAGAAGCTTCTGCAGTTCTTCCGCATCCGGGATTGCCGCCATTTCCTTATCATATAATTCCGAAAAACCTTCCTGCAGTTGTCCGTAAAGCTCCTTTATATTTCCGCCATTTCCATCCGACAGGGTTGCATTTAAAAAGTGTCCCCTGTGTTTGAACATATTTAAAACAGCAAGATAAACAAGCCTCACATCATGAGGTTCTTTTGAGTAGAGCAGTTCTCTCCTTAAATGATAAATTGTGGGATATTCTTTGAAATAGTCCCTATCTGTATAGGCAGTATCCGCAAAAAGGGCAAAAGGCTGATGTTCCCTTTTATCCTCCTGAAAAAATTTACTGTCCTCCAGCCTCTGATAAAATCCTGCATCTACCTGACTGATTGCCTCTGAAAACAGCTCCTTTAAATACCCTATTCTGACAGTTTCTCTGCGCCTTCTCCTTCTTGACACCCTGTTACTGCGGCGCCCCTGTGCTGTTTCTGCTTCCAGGAAAAGACGGACACCCCATAAATCCTTTCCCTTTTTTCGCAACAGGCAATATGCTTCATCTGTTACCGCCCATCCCACAGAGTTTGTTCCCATATCCAGTCCCAAATACCAGTCTTCCATTCTTTTCTCCCTTCTTAACCGTACCTTTATTATTTCTCGACCTTTTTAAAATCTTTGTATCTTGACACAGTCACCTTTAAATGCTACACTGTAAATGATTTACAAAGCGAGTTCAAATAAGAATTATTCGAAATCGCCAACCGGTCCGCATGGTGCGGGATAGAAAAGACTTCTTTCGGAGGTCTTTTTATTTTGTGTTTTTTTATTCT
>OLGB01001687.1_pt1 | contig 25661 bp, 26 predicted proteins | sample 1605691 | NCBI WGS metagenome assembly OLGB01 (sample SAMEA3888925, study PRJEB22519) | human gut metagenome | biome: human gut; feature: human-associated habitat; material: faeces | place: Denmark | collected 2010 | reverse complement strand
AGCAAGCTCCCACGGTCATCTTATACAATCATTTCTGCATGGCTGAACTGTTACAAACTGAGATTAAAATCAGATTGTCAAAAGTTATATAAGGTTATATAATGGTTTTAAAGTTATATATAGTTATATAAGAATTCAAAAGTTATATATAGTTATATAAGAAATCAAAAGTTATATAAACTTATATATGAGGTGAGCCATGAACAATCCTTTTACTCTGTCTTTCGGGAAAAAACCAGTGCAATATATTTCCCGTATTACACAGACTAATGAAATTATTGATAATTTTAATGCCGAGCTTCCATCCAACCAGATCTATATGATTACAGGTGTCCGCGGTTCCGGCAAAACGGTTATGATGACCAATATTTCCACAGAACTAGGCCAGCTTTCCAATTGGATTACTGTGGAACTGAATCCTACACGGGATTTACTGCAAAGCCTTGCGGCCAAGATATACAGCATTCCGGATCTGCATGAATGTTTCATAAAAGCAAAGCTTGATTTTTCCGCATTTGGATTGGGCGTATCCATTGAACATGCTCCACCGGTTACCGATATTGAGGATGTCCTTATGCATATGTTAAGCCATATCCAAAAACTGGGAAAACGTCTTCTGATTACTATTGATGAAGTAACCAACTCTGAAAACATAAAAATTTTCACCAGTTCTTTTCAGATTTTTCTCAGGGAAGATTATCCGATTTTCCTTTTGATGACCGGATTATATGAAAACATCTACGAATTGCAGAACGACAAGGCCCTCACCTTTTTATACCGCGCTCCCAAGTTAATCTTAGAGCCTTTAAATTATACTGCAGTCCGCAAAAGTTATGCTGATATTTTTCAGATTGATCTGGAAACCGCAGAGAAAATGACCTCCCTTACCAAAGGCTATCCATTTGCCTATCAGGTGCTGGGATATCTATACTGGCTTCACAGGGATACAAAATCTCTGGAAGAAATCTTACCAGAGTATGACCAGTATCTGGAAGAATATGTATATAGCAAAATATGGTCTGAACTGTCCGAACTGGATAAGAAAATTCTAATCGAAATTGCGACAAGTGGAGAATATCGAATCAAAAATATCCGGGAACGGCTAGGGATGAGATCAGAGTTATTTTCTGTCTACCGGGAACGATTAAAGCGAAAAGGTGTTATTGACACCCGAGAATATGGAAAAATTTTCATGGCTCTGCCCCGCTTTGCTGAATTTGTAAAAGTGCAGTTACTGTAAACAGACAGGGCATTCCCGCAGGAATGCCCTGATTCTTATTCCATATGCTTCTTCCTTCTGGCTTTTCTTACCCGTACACCTGTAAAACTCCGTAATAAACCGCAATTCTGCCTTTATCCTGCACAAAGGATGCAACATCATCGGGAGCATACCGCAACAGATAATAATCCATATCATGAAGAAGGTAATAAATTTCCTTAATATAAGTGACATCATGTGTCTCTTTTGCCTGACGCGTGTTCTCAATCAACTGGTTAAGATCCGCGGTAAGCATATCATTCTTAAGCAATCCCTTCATCTCTTCCATCAACGCGATAAAGTTATCTGCATCAAAACGGTTGTAGGTATATACCGGCTGGCCGTGCTCTTCCTCATATTGCTGATAGGCCTTCCAGTAGGAGTCCATATCCGTGATCTCTTCGGCATTCTGTGAATACTCCTTCCATGCATCCACTGCTTCCTGCTCCAGCGAATAACCAATCTGGATGTCTCCCTTCTGATCGACATAATTCCAGTAAAGATCCTCCGGATCTGCCATTCTTTCAAACAACCGGTCATACAGGAAACTATATTCCATTGCCAGATTGGCAACCTTAATATTCTCGGTAAGCCGCGCAATGTCCTCTTCCGACATTCCCTGAAGGCAGGCATTCCGCCGCTCCAGAACCGTTTCTTTCGAAGGAACATCCGCATCTTCTTTGAGCAGATCGTCGTCGGCTCCTTTCAGCAATTCCTCTGTCCCGCTCTTTGGTCCAACCCACACGGTCTGCAGAATCTCTTCAAAGGCAGGCTCCAGTACCTTCCAATCCTTCAGAGACGGACTTGCTGTAATCAGATACGTTCCACCGCTCACATCGTTTTCCGGATGATTCAATGTAATCGTCAGCCACAACGACGAATCCAGTTCTTCTGTATATCGCCATCCGGTGATCCCATTCTCCAGCTTCAATTCCTCTATCGTCACGCCGGTTCCACACATACCAAACGGTGCCTGGTATCCCAGCACAAAGATATCCTCCGGATAATCCTTCTGCCAGAAACGGATCTCACAGGAATACAGATTATCTTCTTTTTCCAAATCCTCTTCTGATAAAATCCGGTACTCCCAGTCCTCAGGCAGACCAATCGAAAGATAAAACTCATCCGAACGGTAAGCAACATTTCTTGATATACTTTCCGCATCTTCAGCGGCTGCTTCCTGATCGTCTCCGGAAAGTGTTGTCCCGTCTGCATCCGATTCTTCCACGGTCTTCTTTTCCTCTTCCTGCATCATCGAATCGCTTTCTGTTGCATCCGTACTCTTCGTATCCTCTGCAGGATTGGAAGAATTACCGCATGCCGTCAGCATGCAGATTGAAGTCATCACTGCAAGCATTGAGCACAAAATCTTTCTCTTCATCACAGTCTCCTTTCCGCGAATACTATAACCCTACCGTTATGCCAATCCCCGGTCTTCCTTGAGCATCTTCCATCCTAAAGTGCCTGAATATCCTGCACCAGCTCGTTTACTTCTTCGTCTGTCGTGGACCAGCTTGTACAGAAGCGCACCACGCTGCGTCCATCCGGCAGCACTCCATCCAGCTCAAAAATATATTTCTGCGAAAGCTTTTCTTCCTGCTCCTTCGACAAAATCACAAACTGCTGGTTCGTGTAGCTTCCCATGTATTCCGGGATCTCTTTCTTGTGAAAGGCTTCCTTGATCCGCATTGCCTGCTCATCTGCCTTTTTCGTAATCGTGAAATAGGTTCCGTCCTTCAAAAGCGTGTAGAACTGCAATCCCAACAGCCATCCTTTCGCAAGAACTGCGCCATTCTGTTTCATATAGGTCTTAAAGTGGCGCTTCAGCTCCTCATTCACCAGAATAACGGCTTCCCCAAACATCGCACCACACTTGGTTCCTCCAATATAAAACACATCCGTAAGCTCTGCCAGATCCTTTAAGGTTACATCATTCACCGATGCGCCCAGTCCGTATCCCATTCTCGCGCCATCCACGAACAGGTACATTCCATATTCCTTACATACCCGGTGAAGCTCCTGTAATTCTTTTAACGAATAAATCGTTCCATATTCCGTTGGAAATGAAATATATACCAATTTCGGTTCGGTCAGATATTCTGCCTCTCCGTGCTCAAAATAGGAAGAAGCACATTCCCGCACCTGCTGCGCCGTGATCTTACCTTCCGTTGACGGAAGTTCAATAATCTTATGTCCGGTGTTTTCAATGGAACCGGCTTCATGGCAGTTGATATGTCCTGTTTTCGGACAAACGACACTCTGGATCGGATTCAATGCTGCGGCACACACCACAAAATTCGCCTGTGTTGCTCCCGGGAAAAAATATATGGCCGGATCTTCCCTGCCAATCAGCTTTTTAATCTCTTCGGCAGCTTTCGTACACCATTCATCTGTTCCGTATCCCGGATAATTGTTCGCCTGATCGGCCTTCATTGCTTCATAAATACTCTCATGCGCGGCATGGTTGTAATCATTATTAAATCGTATCATCTCTTGTCTCCTCTCTGTTAATCAAGTGGGCTATGTTGCTTTCCTTTCACAATTTTGGTTTTAAAAATAATTAATTCATAATCCGTGGGGCTAGGACACCAGTTTTCCTAAATCATACAACTCATCCGGGCAAATATCCTGACCATCAGGCCATACGACCGTAAAACCATCCGTAGTAACCTTCTTAAAATATTCAAGTATCCGCAGCTTTCCATACCATTCTCCCTGAATATAAGGCTCTACATCAAAATATTTTTTTTCTCCATTATCAAATTCTACTAATATCTGATAAGCACATACTGCTTCCACTTTAACTGCCGTTGGACGTAACATAATTCCACCTCCTACCGTAAAGGTTCAATTTTGAAACAACCATCTCCATGACTTAACAGTTGCCAGTTTGCATTCAATTCTTCCTCATGAATTGCCATCCACGCTAATAATAATTTCATTTGTTTATTTCGGAAGTTTTCCTTCTAAAACTTCTCCATCTATTCCAACAACAACTTCCTCATTTCCATAAATTGCATGTATATGAGGCTTGTTATGTCTTCCACCTTTTTCACTTTGCATTCTTACAATAATTCCAAAAACATAGATAAAGCTGGCATACCTTTCCCCTCCTTTATACATACCATACCACATAACCCCCACTAAAAAAATAGTAAAGTTTACCCTGTGCAAAACAACAAAATAAAGAGTTCGCTTGCGAACTCTCAGACTGTAGACAAAGTCCCGCACTCTTGTGCGGGACTTTGTCTACAGTCTGGGCTCTGGGATGTAAATCCCAGAGCTGCTTTGTCTACAGTCTGAAGCCGGTTCTTAGGAACCGGCTTAATTACACTATATTAAATCATATCATAATCATAACTATCCAGAACCGCATTCGTAAGACCACTGCTAACGCAGCTTAGGTTTATCTCATGTGGTTACTTAGCCACCTTCGCATTCGGATAAATCTTCGCCATTTTCGCATCATCGTAATGCTCATCTGCCCACTGCTGCCAGGAGCTTTCTGCTGCGATGCCCTTACTGCGTTCATCATGACGGACAAGTGCCACACAGGAAACTGCCACATTGCAGCACATAAACACAATCAGTACCCATGTCAGAAGCTTGCCTGCTTTCATCGGGATCTTCTCGATCCACCTGGCGGCAAAGGGATAAATCTTCTTAAACCATACAACCGCAGCGATGCCCCAGAAAAAGCAATACAGCAGGTTGATTCGTCCTCCCAGGTTAAACGGAAGCTTACTGTAATCCCAGAACACCTTGCCAAATACCATCTCCGTAAACACACTGCACAGATATTCATAGCCACCGCCAAGCAGGGTTCCTACTCCAAACAAAAATCCATCACTGCGATCCTTATATCGATAAAGCATTGCTGTTCCAAGTGCAATGGCAAGTCCCCAGACAATGCTGAAGGGTCCCCAGACCACACTGCTCCGGCTCATCCAGACTCCGGCCGTGATCCGGCAGAAGATCGTTTCTGTAATATCTCCCAGGAAAGCACCCACGAAGAACAGCATCACCACCTTATAGAACCCGCAGCCTGCCGCAAACACCTTCGCTCTGGCCATCTCACCGGCAGCTTCTGCATGTGTTGTCCTGACCGCTTTGGGGTAAGCTTTATTGATTCGCCGGTCAATAATTCCGGTAATGGTCTTGCGCAGGCGGAAGCTTACCTTGTCAAGCTGTTCATTGGCAGCCTCCCACTGTGCCAGATATTTTCCTCTTCCTTTTAACAGGATATAAGAGGCCAGTACATCCACTGCCAGCGCAATCATCAGCACCAGAAGCAGAATATGCATAAGAACGGAAGGAAGCATGGAAACAAGTCCAAGAACAAATCCATTGCCCCAGCGCACGGTCACAAATCCCAGCAAACCCCAGCAAAGAGACATCGGTAAACAGATATAGCCATCCAGGTTCCACTTCATGTCGGAGTAATTCCACCAACGCTCCCTGAAGGCCCTTTCGATCAGATGACCGGCTACCCATTCCACAGCCGTTGCATATACGGTTGCAAAAAGGAACAGCCACGGTCCCGACATTTCCCGTAAGCCCACGGACATCAGCACCGCTGCAATACCGTAAATCACGCAGAACGGACCATTCACCAGTCCGCGGTTTGCAAATTTCCGCTGCTTGCAGGCTGCCAGTACCACTTCAAAAATCCATCCAAGAAACGAGTAAATGTAAAACAGCCACAAAAGTTCATAAACCGAATAATGTTCCATCTTATTTGTCTCCTTTTTCGTATGCTTTACCACTATACGAATGGCATAATTGAACAATTAGTAACTGTTCAGTACCTTCACAGTTACGATGCAAAATCCATTCCGAATCGGCTTCGCCGATGGGATTTTGCATTACTGAATCATTTTCTTACGGTCTCAGCAGTAAATGCTTCGACCTGTACTGAATAGTTACAACAATTACAGTAATTATTCACAGTTCACTTCCCGGAGCTGAGCCTTCGCCGCATTCACATATCGCTGTGCATTATTCCCCGTTTCCCTGATTTCCTCCGGAGTCAGGCTGCGGATCACTTTCGCCGGATTGCCAAAGGCAAGGCTTCCATCCGGAATGTGTGTATTCTGTGTCACAAGAGCTCCCGCACCAATGATGCAGTTGTCCCCAATCACTGCTCCGTTCAGAATAATAGCTCCCATTCCAATGAGTGTGTTGCTTCCAACCGTACAGCCATGAACAATCGCTCCATGTCCGATCGTCACATCATTTCCAATACTCACCGGATAACCGGAGCTCACATGCACCACGGCATTGTCCTGTACATTCGTCCTGCTGCCAATGGCAATCTGATTGGAATCGCCACGAATCGTTGCATTGTACCAGATGCCCGAGTCTTCTCCAATTGTGATATTTCCTTTGATAACTGCACCCTCTGCCACATAGTAAGTCATGGTTTGTCCTCCTGATCCAATCTGATTTCTTTCTTATCGTATCACGGACTGAAACAGATCTCAATTCACATTGTTAATTTTCTATTGCCTGTTATCCATCCGCCAATTATCCTCAAAAATTTTCTTGTAAACCGATACGATTCTATGTCATAATAATTAAGTTGTCGTTTTAAAAAATTTACGAGGGAATAAAGGGAAAATGTCAGAAAAAATTGCAAGTATTAACAGTGTTGTAAACAGCTTCATCTGGGGTGTTCCCGCCATGATCTGCATCATCGGCGTCGGCATCCTTTTAACCGTCAGAACGAGATGTATTCAGGTGCGCAAATTTGGCGTTGCCATGAAAAACACCATCGGAAAGATTTTTGACAAAACGCAGGCCAGGGATGGCTCCATGAGTCCCTTTCAGGCTGTATGTACGGCCCTTGCCGGAACCGTCGGAACCGGAAATATCGCAGGCGTTGCCGGTGCCATCGCACTTGGCGGACCGGGCGCCATCTTCTGGATGTGGTGCTCCGCATTCTTAGGCATGTGTACCAAGTTTTCTGAAGTAACCCTCGCCATCCATTTCCGTGAAAAAAATAAAAACGGCGAGTACGTTGGCGGACCTATGTATTACATTAAAAACGGCCTGTCTAAAAAATGGCATTTCCTGGCTGTCTTTTATGCGGTCTTCGGCGTACTGACTGTCTTTGGAACCGGTAATGCGACTCAGGTAAATACCATTGTTTCTTCTGTAAATACCGCACTTATGAATTTTAATATTTTAAAGGGCGAACCCAACGGCAATGTTAACCTGATCTTCGGCATCTTTATCGCCGCACTGGTTGCCATGGTACTGCTTGGCGGAATCAAGCGAATCGGACAGGTATCTGAAAAGCTCGTCCCTTTTATGGCAGTTCTGTATGTCATCCTTGCCTTGGGCGTAATTATCCTGAACATCCAACGCGTACCCGGAATCTTTGCCCAGATTGTGAGTGGTGCCTTTACCCCCAGAGCAGCAACCGGCGGTATCATCGGATCGATGTTCCTTAGTATGAAAAGGGGTGTTTCAAGAGGAATCTTCTCCAACGAAGCCGGCCTTGGTACCGGATCCATCGCCCATGCCTGTGCCGATACTGACAATGCAGTTCACCAGGGTATGTTTGGAATTTTTGAAGTTTTCATGGATACCATTGTAATCTGTACCCTGACCGGACTCGTCATTCTGCTTGCCGCTCCGAATATTTCCTATGGACAGGCAGCCGGTGCAGAATTAACCATCTCCGGCTTTACGGCAACCTATGGCGGCTGGGTATCCATCCTCACAGCGATTGCCATGTGCTGCTTCGCATTCAGCACCATTATCGGATGGGGCTTATACGGCTCCCGCTGCATCGAGTTCCTCGGCGGCGAAAAATTCGTCCGTCCGTTCCTCGTAGTATATTCCTTCGTTTCCATCGTTGGAGCTACCATGAACCTTGGACTACTTTGGGACATCTCCGATACCTTCAACGGACTTATGGCAGTCCCCAACCTGATTGCCCTGCTCATGCTTTCCGGTCATGTAAAAAAGCTTGCCATAGAAGTCGATCAGGCCGAAAAGGACGGCACAATTTAGAATCATAGGATCATCTTTTTGCAGGCAAAATCACATTTTCTCCACCGGCAGCTAATGTCTGGGTGCGTTCGAACGCGAATGCATCCAGATGTTTAATATTCCTTTGTGATCTGATCCTGAATGCCATACTGCTTCTTAAATGTTTCAAGATCCTCAAAGCCTCGAATCAGCATCACTTCCCTGAATTCGCCTGTATGCAGATTCTTAAATCCTGCAACCTGCTCTCCATTACAGATGCTTGCCTTAATCAGAGGCTTTTCAGCTTCTTTATCATAGGTATGCAGAATGAGTTTTTTCTTAAACAGTGCCATGGTCTTTCTTTCCTTCCCCAGCCTGCCGCTCATCTGTCACAATATGTATCACATACGGCTTTGGATCTTCCAGTTCTATGCGGAAAAATTCCGGATACAATATCTGCTTACAGTCTGTCGTCACCCAGACTAAATTTTCCCTGCTGTTATCATCGGTAAAACTTTCACATTTCGGTTGAAAGTCTTCCGGTACTTTCATATAAAAGTAATAAGAGATTTCATAAATTAGCTTATCTTTCTTTATTCCAGTATCTCCATAAAAGAAATTCTCCTGAATAAAACCAAGATGATCTACTTCCATTTCAATTCCCGTTTCTTCAAATACTTCCCTTATCACTGCTTGTTCTGCCGTTTCCCCAAATTTCACTCTTCCACCCACAGAATATAAATAATCCTGCCGGTCATTGCCAACCATAAGGAATTGATTTTCCTTTCTTATAACTGCTCCTACCCGGATATTAATAAGACCATTATCAATTGGAATGGTGCAGTCGGATGGGGGATTTGCCGTCTGTTTGCTTCGATCCTGCCATAACACAAAATCAATCTTCTTAGCATCAGATATCTCTAGATCGGGGAATTTCTGATTAAATAAAGTCAGGATCATCTGTCCTTCATCAGAATGTAAATATTCGTAAAACCTCTTTTTGTACAAATCGTATCTCTGCACACATATACTTTCACGGTTTTTATGTCCTGATGCCGGTATGCAAAGTCCAAAATGCTCCTTCGTAACCACACTATCCCAAATCGGATTCTCCGGCTGCAGCATATGTAACATTTTACTCGAAAAAGACATTTCAAAGGTATTCTGTATCCCCAGTATCCGATCAAATATCTCCTGAAAAGTGACGTTATTTTGATCTGCTTTCAATTCTTCAAGCAGCTGAAAATAACCACTTGCAAATTCATCACTGTAAAATTTCCGCATCTGATAAAATTTTCTGAATACATCCTGATAATGTGCATCTTCTGCCACATTGGTAGAATACAGATTATTAAGCAAATAACAGTAATCATTGATTCCTGCCTGCAGGCCAGGCTTGTCTAATATTTCAAGAATTATTTGTTTTGTGAGCATGGTATATTTCTCCCTAATAGCTAGTATGGCCTACTTCTGTACGACCCCTTCTACAAATTACAATATTCCATTATAAAGCAAATCCATTTGCTCTACGAAACATCCCCATTCCGGGTTTATTCTTTTATCCCAAGCTGTCAAATAATACTGGTACTTATATAATATTCTCAAAGCCTTGTTATCATATCGACCTGTTTTGTATAAATAATATATCAATTCATACATCTGAACAATCTGCATGTCATCCAAACCAGTCAACAACTTAGCAGCATCCTTAATCAGCCTTACCGGCAACGCATCATTAGCCGCAAAATATAGAAACTGCTTAACAGCCATAAATGATAAAGACCTTACCTCGCCTCGATCCTTAGCATTATCTCTTGTAGGATTATATAATGAATGAACAGCAATTTTGTTAATATATGTATTTCGCAATGCCTCTTCCAAACCGCTTAATTCCGAATCATAATGAATCCTAAGCTTCGAAGGGATACAACCTGTCTGTTCATCTGCGTATTCTTTGACACTATCAGCGACTAACTCGTCATACACCGATTCATGTATTGCCAATCCAGTAAACTCACTTAACAACGGTATAAGCCAGCATTCCTTAAAGTCTGTAAATGAATACGCTCTTACCTTTGCTACCTCACTCCTGTCAGGAGGAATAAAGAAATTAGCGTCCAAAAATACCTTCTGTCCAGGATTTTGTATTATGCTCTGAAAAGCCGGATTGACCTCTTTTGTATCTACCTTCATTAGTCATCCCCGCTTTCGAAAAAATCCTTCAGTTCATCATCAATCTCTGCGTCCATACATAATCCGTAATCTTCTGGTTTTTTGTCAAACATTGCTAATGTACGAACAAATTCATCATCATCAATTAATCCATCTTCATAATTGCTGATAATTGTTTCTATTACTCTATTGGACACCCCCACAGTTTTCGTTTTCTTATTCAACAATTCTGATATCTCAGAATCAATATTTTTCAAAAGTCTTCTATATATCCCGTCTTCGCCTCTACAATCAACCGCATACAATTTATCGTATTGATTTACATCTATATATCCCTCTTCGAACAATCTATTTATTATTGCCTGAAAAGGAAGCCACCAATCACATTGCATTCTTGCAATAAAACGCAACGCTCTATTATCAGAAACATCCCTCATATTTGAACTACCAAATGCATTCATCACAGCATCTTTCAGAGCCTCAGCCGGAAGTAATAGCTCAGCTGCAAATCTGTCAGCCTGTTTTTCCGTAACTTTATCCTCATAGTCAATCTCGGGAGTATATGCTTTTCCAGACTTCGTAGTATAATGATATATTTCATGGGCTATAGCAAATATTTGTTCATCATAAAAGCTTGAAGTATTCAAGCCAATAAAGGTAATAGTGTCATTATCTGTCTTAAACCATGTAATATTTCCGTATGTGTGGGTTCCATTCGTATCTGGAAAAGGATATTCGCATAACAAAATATCCTTTTTATCCAGAAGGAGACGAATATCATTCCCAATAGGAACATCGGGATGTACTCCAAAAAATCGCCTTGTTTCAGCAACTAATTTTTTAATTTCGTGAATTTGTTTGTCGGCCAACACAACCGAATTGCTCTTACTCATTAAGCATCGCCTTTCTCAAAAGAAGTTGTTGCTTAGAAGCCATCATCATCTCAAACATATGATCAACACCTGCTTTTTCTTCTTTAGACATACTTGAACTACGATATGCAGTATATACTGTTGGTTTATTTTCTTCAAATAAATCAGGGACACTAAAACCCAATATTTCCGCGAGTTTCTCTAACTGAGGAATAGACGGCATATACTCACACTTTTCTAATCTACCAATCATCTGTCTATTAATTCCTGTTTCTACGCTTAATTGCTCTTGTGTTAATCCTTTTGATTTTCTCAAACTTTTTACGATATCTACCATTTTTTCTTGAGATAAACGCTTCATGATAATTTCTCCCTCCACGAAAAACTACTAAATCATATGGTACTATAAACGCCATGAAATATCAATTACTTTATTGTATTATCCTACTATTCCTTCCGTTTTGGTATTAGAAATACCATTTTTAATAATAGCCCCCGTATTTAAGTTCGCAACTGCACGCACAAGACTCACCCGCCGTTCTATAAAGGTTAGGTCTGTAGCGATTTGAATCCTCCTTTATTCAGAAAAATATTTTGTAAATATTACCGATATATTTTCTAAAAATCGTGTATGGTTTGATCGTTTTTCAGCATCTGAAATTGCTATAGAAATCTTTTTATTACTATCTTAATGCTTCCTTTATCTTCCCTACAATGGTAATATCAGCCGGCAACCACTCAACAGAATCCATCTTCTCTTTTGTCAGCCACTTAGCTGCCTCATGTTCTTTAAGTACCAAATCCCCTTTTATAATCTCACACCAAAAACAATCCATCGAGAGGTGAAACGTCGGATAATCATATTCAATGGTATCGATCAATTCCCCTACGGATATTTCTGTATCCAATTCTTCCATAATCTCTCTCTGTAACGCAGCCTGTGAAGTTTCTCCTTCTTCGATTTTTCCTCCTGGAAATTCCCATCCACCTTTTAGGTCTCCATATCCACGTTGTGTTGCAAAAATAATTTCTTCACCCTTCTCATATGTTTTGTACTCTCGAATTACTTTTAACGCTCCAATCAAATACCCATCAAATAAACCGATGTCTCAAAAAGCGCGTAAAATAAGGGTTTTAGTTAATATAGCATCTTCAAAATAAACATTCTATCAAATACCCATCAAATAAAATTTATGCCCAGTATGGTATATATCTTCTATTTTTCAGCGCTGCATTTTCATCAGACAACTTAATAAGCTCCGCATCCAGTGTAGCTTTAATAATTCTTGATACAATAGCCATATTCTTTGCATCAATACCGAAACGCTCCCTTAATACTGAATTCGCGACCTCTATTTCATTCACATAACAATAACATGTATACAAATAACAGGTTCTGATTTTATCCTCTTTCTTCCAATCATTCAGATTATCATACCAATATAGTTTCGTTCTAGTAAAATCATCTCCGGTTTCAACCTTTGGTGCTGGAATAGTCAAATCGCGCATCCCTTCTTCCATACGGTCAAATCCGCTTCCTCGTTCCTCACAAATCCGAACAACTCTAAGGAATGATGCCATAGCCTCATTGCGAGAGTGAGGTACTGTATCAATAATACGATTAACCTCCACTAAAAGGCTTCCCGGATTGGATGCTTCTACTTTCATGTCAAAAATCTCCATAACAGGACCACTTCCATGAGCAGTTAAATCCTGATGAATAATCATATTTCCAAGCATTTCTCTGATTGCTTTGCGCGGAAACATGATATGCTCCAATCTTCTTCCACCATCGATTTCTTCCTCTTGTGGAATCAACGTCATAATATAGTCTGCAATATCGTCAAATTGTATTGCATATCCTTTTGTAAAAATCTGCTCTCTTATTGCATTAGTTTTACCATTGCCCTTGTATTTAATTACACGAACCGCCTTTCTTTTCAAATGTGCAAAGGCAGTTAAATCCTTTGCCAGAAGTAATGCTCCCATATTAGTAATCGCATAATTCCCATTATCCATCTCGCGAATAAATTCTTCATCGAGCATGTTGTGAATAATGGCATCGCGATTACTCGGTAAAGGTAATTTCATAAGTGTATAATATGCTGCACAGTCTAAGAGTTCCGTTACTTTAGATGCCGTAACATTCTCCATCGCCACTCTCAATTCAAATGGTTTCTGTTCGAAGGACAGCCAGAGATTTCATAAAACAAATAATATCTATACAGATGATTACCTTGCTATTATTTCATGGGCTATAGCAAATATTTGTTCATCATAAAAGCTTGAAGTATTCAAGCCAATAAAGGTAATAGTGTCATTATCTGTCTTAAACCATGTAATATTTCCGTATGTGTGGGTTCCATTCGTATCTGGAAAAGGATATTCGCATAACAAAATATCCTTTTTATCCAGAAGGAGACGAATATCATTCCCAATAGGAACATCGGGATGTACTCCAAAAAATCGCCTTGTTTCAGCAACTAATTTTTTAATTTCGTGAATTTGTTTGTCGGCCAACACAACCGAATTGCTCTTACTCATTAAGCATCGCCTTTCTCAAAAGAAGTTGTTGCTTAGAAGCCATCATCATCTCAAACATATGATCAACACCTGCTTTTTCTTCTTTAGACATACTTGAACTACGATATGCAGTATATACTGTTGGTTTATTTTCTTCAAATAAATCAGGGACACTAAAACCCAATATTTCCGCGAGTTTCTCTAACTGAGGAATAGACGGCATATACTCACACTTTTCTAATCTACCAATCATCTGTCTATTAATTCCTGTTTCTACGCTTAATTGCTCTTGTGTTAATCCTTTTGATTTTCTCAAACTTTTTACGATATCTACCATTTTTTCTTGAGATAAACGCTTCATGATAATTTCTCCCTCCACGAAAAACTACTAAATCATATGGTACTATAAACGCCATGAAATATCAATTACTTTATTGTATTATCCTACTATTCCTTCCGTTTTGGTATTAGAAATACCATTTTTAATAATAGCCCCCGTATTTAAGTTCGCAACTGCACGCACAAGACTCACCCGCCGTTCTATAAAGGTTAGGTCTGTAGCGATTTGAATCCTCCTTTATTCAGAAAAATATTTTGTAAATATTACCGATATATTTTCTAAAAATCGTGTATGGTTTGATCGTTTTTCAGCATCTGAAATTGCTATAGAAATCTTTTTATTACTATCTTAATGCTTCCTTTATCTTCCCTACAATGGTAATATCAGCCGGCAACCACTCAACAGAATCCATCTTCTCTTTTGTCAGCCACTTAGCTGCCTCATGTTCTTTAAGTACCAAATCCCCTTTTATAATCTCACACCAAAAACAATCCATCGAGAGGTGAAACGTCGGATAATCATATTCAATGGTATCGATCAATTCCCCTACGGATATTTCTGTATCCAATTCTTCCATAATCTCTCTCTGTAACGCAGCCTGTGAAGTTTCTCCTTCTTCGATTTTTCCTCCTGGAAATTCCCATCCACCTTTTAGGTCTCCATATCCACGTTGTGTTGCAAAAATAATTTCTTCACCCTTCTCATTCATTGCTTTAATCACTGCTGCAACTACTCTTATTGTTTTCATCCTGCCTGTTCCTCCACTGTTTCTATATTACTCTGCAGATATCGTAGCAAATCATCTCTTACCGCATGATGCATCTTCAGCACAAATTTTGTAATATCACGTTCTTTACCATTATTATCATTTTTATGAGCCGGTTGAACATCCATAATCTCAAATTCCCCTAAATAATAGAAGTTTGTTTCTGCATCACTCTTTTTTACCAAAAGATGCTTATGTAATGCTGTTACTACCTCTTGAACATAAGAACTATGGATCCCTCTTCCTATCTGAGAATCCCATCTAAAAATCATATTATCTTCAAATGTATCTGCATAATCCGGCTTTCCGTCAACATAATTTTTATCTTCAGAGCTTTCTTTATGATAGGTAATAAAAATAAATACATCATCACCAATTCGCTTCATTCCATACATTGTTGACGATAAATCCTTTCCACAGTTCATCAAAAAGCTCACATCTCGTCGTGAATACTTCTCATACAGTACGAATGGCGTATTACATTCCCTCTGATCTGTATACTTATCCACATATCGCCTTAATCCTACATCAATAATATCTTCCATCTGTCTATAAAATTCTGAGTGATTCAATCGCTCCGCGAATTCTGACATACGTAATACATAAGACTTTTCTTTCGCATCTACAATATCTATATGGCAATACTTTTCATACTCTTCGGCTTTACTTACAAATTTACCTTGCAACACATCCACTGCACTTGCTAAAGATATATAATCTATTTCATGACCATACTTTTTCTGGATTTCAGTTGCAAATTCATCTATCTTAATGGACGGTTGCTGCAAGATCTTTTTTAACATTTCAAGCTCATAAGGTCTCGTTCCGTTTAAAATTGTTTTGGATAAATACTCCAATGTTATTAAATCCTGCTCAGAAATCCTTCCCACATAGCTATCTTTTTCCACAAGCTCTAAAAATTTCTGATATGTTTTGTACTCTCGAATAATTACAAGTGGATCTATCTCACCATTTTCATAAAAATCAAGTAAGTACGGTACTCGTCCAAGTCGATTTTTCAATGTAAGATAGCTTTCACGAATAATTGTCGGCATACCCTTTATTTTATCAATAGATGTGAAAATCTTTTCCTTGGCAATTTCATCAAAATGAATAGATGACGCTCCGGGAATGGTCGTATTTCCACTAATCACGTATCTACGAATATTATCCGGATTATAGGTTTGATCCCCGGATAGCGCAATTGGGATCATAAAATTATTATTATAGTTTCCAATAAAATCAAGAATTACCACATATTCCTTTCCCTCTGCTTTTCGTAATCCTCTTCCCAGTTGTTGAATAAACACAATCGGAGATTGTGTTGGACGAAGCATAATTACTTGATTCACCTCAACAATATCAACACCTTCATTCAAGATTTCAACGGAAAAGATATAGTCCAGCGGTTCCCTATCACTTGTACCATCCTCTTCATTCATTGCCAGGCGTTCAAATGCTTCCTGTCGCTGTTCATCCGAGGCATCACCATTCAATGCAATGGTTCTGAAATATTTTCCAGTGGCTGGATTTACTAATTGATTAAATTTTTCAGAAAGAATTTTAGACTCATCGATTCTACTGCAGAAAATTAATCCTTTAACTCGCTCACCACTGTAGCCATAGAATTCAGCTTTTTCAATAATATGTTGAACCCTCTGATCCCCTGTCAATTGATTAAAATCTCTTTCTGAGATCTTTTTTGTTTTGCTCAATCTATCATCAATCAGCGAAATATCACTAATTCCAAAATAGTGAAATGTACATAACAGATTCTCCTCCATAGCCTGTTGAAGTCGAATCTCATATGCAATTTGATAATGAAAAATTTCGTATATATTTTTTCCTATCTCTCCATCATCTCTCTTATCTGGTGTAGCGGTCATACCAAGCCACAGCTTCGGTTTAAAATACCCCATAATCTTCTGATAAGTATCCGCCGCTGAATGGTGAGCCTCATCTAAAATAATACAATCAAATTCATCCGGTGCGTACTCCATCAAATGCCGATCTCTATTCAATGTCTGAACAGTTGCAAAAACATAATCCTTGTCATATTCATAAGCTCCAGCACCTACTAGTCCCATTGAAACCGTATTTCCAAATACTCTCTCATAGGACTTCTTAGTCTGTCTGGCTAATTGCCCTCTATGTACTAAAAATAAAACTCTTTTATATCCAAGTTCTCTCATTGCAAATGCAGACGCATAAGTTTTACCAGTTCCTGTTGCAGAAATAAGCAACGCCCGGTCTTCACCGGATGCAATAATTTTTCTCAAATTAGTAATAAATCCAACCTGCATTTTATTGGGTTGTAAGCTGTATTTTTCAATAGATGGGATCTGTTCCTGACGTGCTATTTTCTGTTGCTGTTTAATGATTTTGTAACGTTCTGCATATTCTTCATAAAAATCATCAAACTCCATAGTATATTGGGAATTCCAAAGTTCCTGAAATTCTTCAAGAATTTCCTGTGCCATTTCTCCCTTGTCAGTAGATATGATTCTAATATTCCATTCTCGGTTACTTCCAAGTGCTGCTTTCGTGAAATTAGAACTTCCTATTATGATTCTATAAATTTCTGCATTCTCAAAAATATATCCTTTCGTATGAAAATTGTCATTCGCCGCATGAGAATCATACATTTTAAGCGTAATATTTTTAAAACCCTGCAACTTTTTTAACGCCCAGGGCTGACTAAAATCCTGGTAATTTGTTGTAAGAATCTCCCCTTTAATATTTCTTTTTTCAAGTTCACTTAATGTCTGCAATAAAGGAGTTATACCTCCCATTGTAATAAATGCCACGCTAATTTGAAAATGATCACATGCTAACAATTCATCCTCTATCGATGCCATCACTTTCTTTCCCATTTTATAATTATTTGAAACAAATTGGGGCTTATATGCCAAACTAGAAGGAAAATCCTTATTAATGTAAGCAGTCTGAAAACCATTATGTAGTTCTTTTAATGTATTTTGATCCATTTCTATCCTCTATGTATACCTGGCCAATGTCTATAATATCGAAAAATGATTGTTTATATAAATATATTACTATATTTTCATCTTTTTGTCTGTTGACTTGTCATATTTCCATAGATTTATAACAAAATTGTTTTACATTTTGTTATTATTTCCACATGATGTCTCCATGGTACAAATCCGAAGATTGCAGGAAATTCTATTTCTGCACCAACCTGTTGCAGTTTTAAACTATTCAAATCAAGATTATTCTCAATAGTATCCAGATCCACGATCAACTGCCCTATACTCTGTTCTTTGACAAGATACCACATATATATGGGAAGGTACGTTACTTTTCCATCCAGTTCAATTAAGAAGTCCAGTTCACCTATATTCTTCTTTTATGGATATCAGCTTTAACTTTTTATCTTCACTGTCGTATTGGGAAAATCTTCTTTGTACTGCGTTACGATATCTCTTTGTATCTTATTAACTTTTGCCCCGTTTTTTCAATTTTTATTGTTATATTCTGCCCCGTTTTCGCAAATTGGCATTTTCAACGGTAAATAGCAGTAAATAGCAAATTTAACTTCCGTTTTGCAAAAGCAACCTCTGCTTGAATTATTTTTGCAATATGAACTTCGAAATCAGCACCTGAAAACAGAAAAAGAACCGTCCTCCACAGTCTCCTGCGTCAGACGGTCCTGATTCATTCTTTAACTATTCCGAACTATTTTTATTCTTTTCTTTTTCGTAGCTTTTCAGTGCACGAAATTATGCTGTAAAATCCATTTAAAATCACCTTTGCTGACAGGATCTGCATTGATAATTGTACTTACCGCTCATTACATCAGCACACTGCTCCAGATCATAATTGCCGGGATGGAGCACAGGGTTGAAAATACCACAAGCTTTGTTGCAAATTCCGGATCACGGTCATACTTTGCGGCAAGCATACTGGTCGTTGCACCGGCAGGCATTGCTGCAAGAAGCACGCTGACTCCACAGACCAGTCTGCTGACAGGAAGAAGCCGGCATACCAGGTATACCATGATTGGAATGATGACGAGACGGTGGATCGTATAGCGGATCACGGTTTTGTCTAGGATTGTTTTTACATCAATATCGGCAAGGATCATGCCAATCACCATCATCGAAAGTGCTGTGTTGCATCTGCCAAGCGTCTGAACCGGAGTCAGAATCACAGCCGGTAATTTAATCTGTCCAACCATCAGAATAAAACCAATAAAACAGGCAAGTACACATGGATGCGTCACTACCTTTTTCAGGGTTGCCTTCTTATCGGATACCCCGGAGAAAATAGCAATTCCTTCGGACCACATCATGATACGCTGCGGAATCAGATACACACTGGCAAGCATCAGACCGACCGGACCGAATACTCCCTCCGCAACCGGATTCCCAAGGAATCCGGCATTGGAGCAGATAATGGCATATTTCAGACATTTCAGCCGGTTCTCATTTTCTTTATGAAAAAAGAGATTACCATAAAACAATGCTATAAGCTGTATGCCAATAGAAATCACCGCAATCCACGCACAGTCAGAAATGGTGTCCGTGCTGATTTCTGTCATAAAACTGGTAATGATGTTCGCCGGGAGAATCAGGTTAATGACCAGATCGGTAATCTCCTTTTGTCCCCTGGCTGAAATCAGTCTAATTTTCTTTAGCAAAAATCCTATTGCCATCACCGAAAAGATGGTGACCTGGAGCGTAAGCATTTCTCCCACGGCTTTTATCTCCTGTTTCAGAATGATTATTCATTAATACGATCCGGATTGTAAACGATATTTCCCCTGATCTGTCCATATTCATTTTGGGCACCTTGTTTAAAAGCAAGAAAAGCCTTCCTTCCCATAAACTCATAAGGGATATTATCTGTCTTCCCCTCTTTAATTGCTTCGCAGACTGCAATATTATCCTGAATCATGTTGGTAGACGGTCTGCCGCCTGCTTCATGGGATAAAAGCACATCATCATAGCTCCCCTCCACCTTTGCCAACAGGCTTTTCAGGCTATTCTCATATGAGGAAACCCCAAGACTGGTAATGTCAAACAAAAACGTAAACGGATTACAGGAATCTCCCAAAAGAAGCATTCTGTCCTCTTCTATTAAAAATGCCATGGAGCCAGGTGTATGCCCAGGACAGGCATATGCCGTAATATGAAGTCCTCCGAGATCAAAACGCATGCCATCCTGCAGATCCAGAAATGCATCTGTACTATTTTCCGGGAGCAGATCTTCTCTTCTATATTTTCCGGCAAAGGAGGTGGTTTCTACATAGTCAATTCTCTGCTGGATCAGATCATGAGCTGCATAAATCCCACAATCTGCCAAATTCATGTATACCGTGTCAAACTGTACGGCTCCGGGTGCATGGTCGAGATGTCCGTGTGTAAGCAGAACCGTAATCGGCTTTCCGGTAAGTGTTGCCACATAGGCTTTGAGGTCACCTATACCACAGCCGGTGTCAATAAGAACCGACTTATCCATTCCCTCCACAAGATATGCCTGAACATCCCCCGGAAGGTAAATCCTTGTAATATGATTCGTTATTTTCTGCGAACTGAAAAAATCCATAATATTCTTGTCTCCTTCTCAAATAGTCCTTCATTATGCCTTTTTACTCATTGCATTATAGCAAATACCGCACCGGATGAAAATATCCGATGCGGTATACACATTAATCAATCCAGATCACTTCATCCAGTTCCTTCACATCTGCAAAAGGTCCCGGAATCGTAGAAACGCCACGATGATTGCCCAGATAATCACTTTGGAATACAATATCGGATCCATCCCGTTCCTCAAACCGCTGTTCCGGTTCAAATGCCTTGCCCAGGACATCGCTGTTGATAATTCCTGTGGTAAATCCGTCCAGATAATCGTACAGATTGGTTGATAGCCTGTACTGTCCATCCTCTTCCAGCAGTTCGATCTGAACATCCGCATCATCTTTCACCAGATTATGCTTTTCCTTCTTCCATGCCTTTGCCCCGGCAAGATAAACATTGCCGTCTGCCCAGACCGGAAGATGGCTGAAGTGTGCCGGTTCGAGCTTGCCCATATCCGGCTTTTCTTCTTCCATGTCAAATTTCGCAATCCATTCTTTATAAGTCGGATATTCGTCCCATACATGCGTACCAACCTGCTGATAGAACGGAGATTCCTTCGGCTCCTCATTCGTAATGGGATGTCCCTGTACAAAAATGTTGTTATAAAAACGATTGTCCCCGTGCAGAATCGTCATCATACCTGCAACCTCTGTCCTGTGGCGGATATGATACGGCGTATATCTGCGCTGTTCTCTTCCGTCTACCCAGTTGTCCACACCGGAGCCGACCATGGTAAACGCTCCAAGAATCAGGTTATGTACCATGGCAACACCCTCGGTTGCCACACGAAGTCCATAGCGTGACAGCATAATATTGTTATCGATTAAGGTAGGCCCATGACCGACTTCCACGAAAATGTCCTGACTTTCCATGCCGCCTTCCAGCTTTGTCGAGCCTTCCGGAACATCGTTGTCATGGAGCAGATTCTGGGAAACCCGCGCTCCCTGTGCTTCCCAGTCCAGCCAGATTCCCATCGTACTGTGATGGATATGGTTTCTGCGAATCACAACATCAATTGCCGCATGCAGCTTAATTGCTGAGATCTCCGCGCCACCAAGCTCCATCATGTTATTGATGTGATGGATATGGTTGTCCTCAATGGTCGAAAAAACGCATCCCATTCTTCCCACAATACCGGTCTGCTGACAGTCATGAATGTTACATCTACGAATGATGTGGGAACCGACCTTTTCCTTTAACCACCCATGATACTGACCACGGCATACCGCGTCACGTTCCATCTGGGTCGCACTTTTTACATGTTTACGGGTAAAGTAATGATCATTTTCTGCATCATAATATTTGCCAAGAGAAATTCCACAGCATTTGCTGTTGACGATTTCACAGTCCTCAATGATCCAGCCATAGGCCCAGTGCGGACCCACCATGCCGTCCTGATAAGCTGCCGGAGGTGCCCAGGTCGTAGCTGCTTTTTCAATATAAAAGCCGGACAGGGTGATGAAATCCACGTGCTCTTCACTGGGCATAAAGCACTCCCTGCGGACATTGATCTCAACCTTTTCCTCACGCGGATCCTTTCCCTGGAAGTTCGCATAAATAACAGTTTCATCACGCTCGCACTCCGCATACCACTTGTATCTGGTCCACTCATGCTCCCAGGACGGTTCATAAACCGGAGCATGATCGCACTCTGTCAGAGTCAGCGCCTCATACATCGCTTTATCATTCAGATAGACGCATCCTGTGTGACGCTCGTCCTTCGCAAAATACCAGTCCCCATAAACCGGCGTATTGTAAGGATTGTAGTCATTGAATACTCCGTTCGGAATGTGCGTAACCCATATATCCTGGCAGAAATGCTTCCAGTTCTTCACTTCTTCCGCACCACTGATGATTGCTCCAAGCGGCTCCACGGACCGATATACAATCCTGTTTTCTGCCGTTCCGCTATGGATGGGATTCACATACTCCCGGTAAACACCGGGCAGAACCAGCACTTCATCCCCCGGCATCGCAATCTTCGCCGCATCATTGATTCTCTTAAACGGCCGCTCCTTTGATCCATCGCCATCACATCTGGCTTTTGCATTAACGTAAATTTGCATTTGGTAACCCTCCTTTTTAATATTACATATATAATGTCTTACCATTACTTTTACAGAAATTGTTGACTATTTTTTTACCTTCAACTTTTATAAATAAATTTATTGTTCTACCATGTCTTCCAACATCTTCTTCAACGTATCCGCAAACTCTTTGGGATTTTCCTGTGGAACAGTATGTCCCCAGCCTTCGATCAACTGCATTTCCTTCCGTGGTGCTGTAATGGCGTTATAATAATCCTCCGTGTATTTCACCGGCATAACCCATTCACATGACCCGGAAATGAATCATAACAGCGCGTTCTCCCATTCCGCTTCCTTGAAACCGGTCAGTATTATGTTTCCATTCACGATAAGCGGACGTTTCACAAGCATGCCATTCGTTGCAAGAAGCTTCAACTGTTCTTCTTCACTCATTGTAGGAAGCTTATCCTTAAGCTGCATCTCTTTATACAACATACCACTGGTATTAAAAAATTTCTTTAATGGAAGTCCACTCTCTGCATACCATTCCTTCAGTTCTTCATAGGAAGGATTCTCCTCTACAATGTGACGTTCTGTGAATTCCAGATGATTTGCCTCAAGCCATTTCCTGGCTTTCTGACAGGTTGAACATTTCGGATAACATATGAATTGCATGAACTTTGATCTCCTTTATCTTTATCCTATATCATTCTTATGATCAACCTTATTATACTCATATTTTTCTGCTTTCACAATCTTTTCCAACCGATAGTGATGTTCCTCATCGAGCTCCTTTTTTCCATTCTTGTAATCATATCCAAACTTTCTGTAAAATTCCACTGCTGTGATCGATGCAGGTATTTCCACACGGCTTGCCCTCACATAAAATTCATCCTGTTCCAGCGTATTTACAATTTTCTCAAAAGATAGTCGACATTCTCCTCAACCGGAGCCGTTCCATCGATGCGGATCACCGGGCACGGTACACGTTCCAGCCACTCGGTGACGAAATTTTCAGGCCGGCTGTTCACTACCGAAAACCATGCATTCTCTGTATCGGCGAGGTCTCCTTGCTCCTGTATTCTGTCCCCGAATTTCCGGGCAGAGCGCATTTTTACCCGCTCCATTCTTGTCTCTTTGGGTACTTCAATCAAAACAACGTAATCCAATTTCGTAAGCAGCTTTTCTCCATAATCCCCTTTTACCGCTGCAAAAACAAACCGGTCGTCTTCCTCGATCTTTTCCTCCAGAAGATGTATAACTTCCTCCTTGCTCCTCGGATTTGAAAACAGATAGGAGGCATCCTCTTTAGGAAAATATAAGTCCTCATTATCAATGAACTGCCAGGACATGCGTTCCGCCAAAATTCTCCCAATCGTACTTTTCCCGGCCCCATTAAGGCCGCATAATAAAATTCCCATGAAAATCCCCCTGTTTTTCATCTTTTGCTTCTATTTCAACACAACTTTATCTTACCAGAAGAATATATGCCAGGCCATATATGTACACCTCTTCCTGATCTTGAACGTTCTACCAGTGGATCAATTCCATTTAATACACAGATGACATATAAATCTTTATATTATCCATATCCTTCTTTAAATCCTCTAGTGAAAGCCAACAGAAATCCAAATGAATTCTTTCATTATCCAGCTCATCATATCCATGAAACACGCCCTCTAATGGAATATTATCATCCACCAGATGCATTTGATAAAGCAAATACCGAAAACCCGCATAAATACAGGCTTTCGGCATTTTAATCCGTTATTCAAGCTCGGCAAGCCGCTTCTTTAGCTTAAACTATTTTGTTTAAGTTTATTTGGAATCCGCCAATATTTTACTTCATTTGCACATTTTATTTTGGCTTACTGATTTTCTGTTGCCAAAGTGTTACCATTTCATTATAACGATTGCAAATACTGTATGCAACCGCTATTTTGAATAAACTGCATCGTTTCTGGAAAGAAGATATACACAATACTGGTTCATGCTGATACCTTCCCTCTTAGAATGTTCTGCAAGGGAACGATGAAGACTTCGTGGAATTCTAAGTTTAAACTGTCCAGAATAATCCTCTAAGCTGTCCGGCTCATGGATTTCAATACCATCTTCCAGGGCAGCTTCCAACCATGCTTTCTTAGCATCTAAAGCGTTTGCGACAGCGGATTCTACTGTTTCTCCACAGGTAATACATCCCGGAAGCTCCGGAAATGAAACCACAAAACCGCCCTCATCCTTATCCTCTACAATTTCCATACGATAATTCATTGCAAAATAATCATTTGGAAGGCAATCAACTTCATATGGTCTAATCGTAACCTCCTCCTCATCCTTTTCAAATTCAAAATCATCGGACATATCCGAATAATCACTTAATGCATTATTTATCATAATATTTCTCCTTTATTGTGTGTTTTTTTCATAATATATTCAATTACTGACACGGAACTTTTCCAACAGCAAATCATCCTGTATATTAACTATAGTTCCAATATCTTTAACCTCTTCACAATCTCCTCCGGCTCCGGAAGCAATGCTTTCATCTCTTCCGGTAACGTATTTCTTAACTGATATGTAGCCACACCAATCGGTGCACTAATATTCTTTAAAGCATATTCTACATAAGTTTTATCCTTGTTCTTGCAAATAATAATACCAATAGATGGATTCTCGTCTGGTAATTTAACCTGTTCATCCAATGCTGTCAGATGATATTGATTTCCTATGAATGCATAGTCTCCACCCATTTCTATCAAAAATGCTCTTATGTTATTTACCAATTGAATTTCTAATTCGTGTCCAGGGTATTCCGGTGATAATTCCGCAAAATCAAATGTATATTCGTCTTTTACCGCAAGCTTAGCCTGTACCCTTTGCTCAGCCGGAAGTGTTAAATAAAAATTCGTCTGATTCAGTAAATATTTCTCATAGGTCTGTGCCTCAATAAAATTAGTTAAAATACGCTTAGTCCAACCAGATCTTTTCGTCATTTGAATGTAAAATTCACGTTGCAAATCATCCTTACATTTTTCCATAATGATGATATTATTGCTCCAGCTAATTTGGGGCTGTAAAAAAACAGTTCTAACGAAATGCCATAGCGACATCAGTTGATGTTG
>OLGB01001685.1_pt1 | contig 25681 bp, 18 predicted proteins | sample 1605691 | NCBI WGS metagenome assembly OLGB01 (sample SAMEA3888925, study PRJEB22519) | human gut metagenome | biome: human gut; feature: human-associated habitat; material: faeces | place: Denmark | collected 2010 | reverse complement strand
GAAGGTATATTAAATATGAGAAATCATGAACCGTACAACGACATAGAAGTCAAAAGCAAACCGAAATCAAAAAAATGGATAAAAGCTGCGGCGGCCGCGGCGCTGATCGCCGCGGCCGTCTGCTGCTGGTACGCGGCGCCAAGGATGGGCGCCGGTGCTAAAGGCGGGAGCGCCGCCGCCGAAGCGCCGAGCGTGACCGTGGCCGTCGTGAAGAGCGCGGATATCTCGGCGCGGCCGTCGGAGTATGTGGGGCGCGCCGAGGCTATTCAGAGCGTGCAGGTCAAACCGCAGATATCCGGCGAGATCGCCCGCGTCTATTTTCAAGAGGGTTCCATGGTCAGGGAAGGACAGCCGCTTTTCCAGATAGACCCCGCACGCTATCAGGCGACGGTGGAGCTCCGCCGCGCGGAGCTTGAAAAGGCCGGGGCCTCGCTCGCCGAGGCCGACAAATATTATCGACGGGTGACCGCCGCGGGCAGCCGCGCCGTCTCTGCCGCGGAGCGGGACAGCGCCGAGGCGAACCTTCTTCAGTGCCGCGCCGCTCTCTCGCAGGCGAAGGCCGGCCTGCGTCTCGCCGAGATTGACCTCGGCTACTGCCGTATCACCTCTCCGATCACGGGCAAGATCGGCGCGGCAATTTTCACGAAGGGCAACTATGTGACCCCCGCCTCGGGACCGCTTGCCTCCATCGTCCAGATGGACCCTATCCGCGTCTCCTATACGCTGCCGGACCGTGATTACCTGGACCAGCTTGAATATTTTAAAAGTCAGGGCGCGGTTTATAAAACGAAGCTCGTCCTCAGCAACGGCACGACATTCGGCGCGGCGGGCTCCCGCGATTTTGAAGACAATATTGTGGACCGGCAGACGGGAACGGTGCTCATGCATTTACGCTATAAGAACGGGGACGGACGGCTCATTCCCGGCGAAATGGTGCGCGTATTCACGCAGTCTGTAAAGAGCCGCATGGTCCCGGTCATTCCGCAGGCGGCGGTCATGGCCGACGCTAAAGGCGACTTTGTATACGTGGTTGAGGCTGACGATACGGTTCGCGACATACGCGTGAAACTTGGCCGGGAATTCGGTATGCAGCGTGAAGTCGACGCCGGACTGTCGGAAGGGCAGCGTGTCGTCGTCGCGGGGCTGCAGAATATCCGGCCCGGCGTGAAGGTCAAGATAAACGCTCCGGCTCCGTCCGGCAAGGCGTCAGATTCAGCCGGTGATGACCGGAAGAAAGAGGACTAAGAGGATGTTCTCTAAATTTTTCATCGACCGCCCGCGCTTTGCGATCGTCGTCTGCGTGCTGATGGCGTTCTCGGGTATGATCGCCGCTTTCTCTCTGCCGATCGAACAGTATCCCAACGTCACGCCGCCGCAGATCCAGGTGACCACCACCTATCGCGGCGCTGACGCGGTGACGCTGGCCAACACGGTCGGCGCACCGCTGGAAGAGATGGTCAACGGTGTCGAGGATATGATCTATATGAACTCGAGTTCGAGCAACAACGGCGAGTATAAGCTGACCGTTACCTTTGCGACGGGCACCGATCCCGATATGGCGCTCGTGCGCGTGCAGAACCGCGTATCGCAGGTAACGCCGCAGCTGCCCGCCGAAGTCGTCGCGGAGGGCGTCACGGTGGAGACGGCCTTTTCGGACATACTGGCCTTTCTCGCGATCATTTCACCCAACGGGACTCACAGCGAGCTTGATCTGTCAAACTACGCCCACGCGAATATCAAAAACGTCCTGAAACGCGTTCCCGGGATGGGCGACGTCCAGGTCTACGGTTCAAAATACAGCATCCGCATCTGGCTCGACCCCGTGCGGATCACATCGCTGGGGCTCTCTATCGGCGACGTGGCGGCGGCCATCGAGAGCCAGAACAAACAGGCCTCCATCGGCTCCGTCGGCGCGATGCCCAGCGCGACGGACAGCCCTATGGTCTACACGCTGATGACCAAGGGGCGGCTCACGGATATCAAAGATTTTGAAGAGATCGTCGTCTCCGTAAACAAAAACGGCGGCGTCGTCAAGCTGCGCGATATATCGAAAATCGAAATAGGCAAGGAGACTTACTCTATCAAGGCTATCGTGAACGGAGCGCCCTCCACGATGATATCGCTTTCTCAGGCCGCCGGTTCAAACGCCCTCAACGTTATGAACGGCGCGAAAAAAACGATGGCGGAGATAAAAAGCACGCTGCCGGACGACATGGAATTCGTCGTGCTGCGCGACTCTACCGACTATGTAAAGGCAACGATCAACGAAATATTAACGACGCTCATTCTCACCTTCATGCTCGTCGTCATCGTCTGCTACCTCTTCCTTCAGGACTGGCGTGTGACGCTCGTCCCCGTGGCGGCTATCCCGATCTCTCTGCTGGCCACCTTTGCCGGGCTTGCGGCTATGGGGTACAGCATCAACATATTGTCGCTGTTCGGCTTAGTGTTGGTCATAGGGACCGTCGTCGACAACGCGATCGTCGTCGTCGAGCGCGTGCTCTTCGTTATGGACAGGGACGGCTGTTCGCCGGAGGAGGCGACGCTTCAGGCGATGGGCGACGTTACCGGCCCGATGTGCGCGACGACGCTCGTGTTTCTCGCGATATTCGTGCCGGTGGGATTCATGAGCGGGATCACCGGGCAGATATACAAGCAGTTCGCCGTGACGATATCCTTTGCCGTATGCTTCTCGCTCGTGGTGGCGCTCACGCTGTCGCCGGCGATGTGCGCGCATATACTGCGCAGCGTGAGACCGGCGGAGAGAGGGCCGCTCAAATGGTTCAACATCATGCTCGCGAAATCTACGCGCGGCTATGTCGCGGGCTCCGTCTGGCTTGCGCGGCGCACGCTCGTCACCTTCGGCATCTTCGCGCTGATGATCGCCGGCTGCTGGGCCCTGGGTAAAACTATGCCCTCGTCGTTTATCCCGGACGAGGACCAGGGCGTCGTCTTTTCCACCATACAGCTGCCGGAGGGTTCTCCCCTTACTAGTACGGAAAGGGTGACCCGCTCCATGGGGGCCGAGGTCTCAAAGCTCGCGGGGGTAGAGAGCGTTTCCAGCATCAACGGAGTCAACATCATGGGAGGTTACGGCGAAAACGTCGCCTCGCTGCTCGTTCCGCTGAAACATTGGGACGAACGGAAGACAAAAGAGACGCAGCTTTTGACGATAGCCGACGAGATCAAAAAGATAGCCGCGAAGTATCCCGAAGCCGCGGCGAACATCTTCACGCCGCCGGCGATAATGGGGCTCGGCATGGCCTCCGGCCTTGACTTGAGGCTGCAGTCGCGCGAGGAAAACGACCCTGAAAAGCTCGCGTCGGTGATGCAGGGACTTCTCGCCGCGCTGAACCAGGCACCGGAGTTCCTCTACGCGTTCAGCACCTACTCCGCCGACACGCCGCACCTATTCCTCAACATCGACCGCCAGAAGGCCGAGATGATGGGCGTTCCGGTAAGCTCCATCTTCTCAACGCTGCAGACATATTTCGGCGTGGCGTATATCAACGATATCAACATCGGCACGCAGGTCAATAAGGTCATGCTCCAGTCCGAGTGGAGCTATAGAAACAGCGCGGACAGCATCGGCGGCATCTTCGTGCGCAACAGCGACGGCGGGCAGACTCCGATGCAGAGCCTGGCCGCGGCGCGCAAAACGCTGGCCCCGCGCACGCTCGACCGCTACAACCTCTTCCCCAGCGCGGGCATAACGGTCGTTATGAACCCCGGCTATTCGACGGGACAGGGAATAGCGCGCGTGGCGGAAATAGCGAAAGCGGCGCTGCCCCGCGGCTACGGCTACGAATGGTCCGGCATGACCTATCAGGAACAGGAATCCGGCAGCAGCGTGGTGGTCGTTCTCGTGATCGCGCTCATCTTCGCCTACCTCTTCCTCGTCGCGCAGTATGAAAGCTGGTCGGTACCGGTGCCGGTCATACTCTCGCTGCCGGTCGCCATGCTTGGCGCGCTCGCCGGGCTCTGGGTGATGGGGCTTTCGCTTTCCATTTACGCCCAGCTGGGGATACTGCTGCTGGTGGGTCTCGCCGCGAAGAACGCGATACTTATCGTCGAGTTCGCCAAAGAGCAGCGCGAGGAACACGGACTGCCGCTGATCCAGGCGGCCGCGCGCGCCGCGAGCGAACGTTTCCGCGCGGTGCTCATGACGGCCTTCACCTGCGTCCTCGGCGTGCTCCCCATGCTCTTCGCCTCCGGCGCGGGAGCCGCGAGCCGCAAGGCGGTCGGCACGACGATGCTCTTTGGAATGAACGCGGCCACGATCTTCGGCATCTTCCTCATTCCGGCGCTCTACGTATTCTTCCAGAGGATACGCGAAAAGGTGAAGCGGCGCATCAAAGCTATGGGCAGGAAGGCGAGGGCGGCACAATGAAAACGATAAATATTCTTCGCGGATGCGCGGCGGCCGCGGCGCTGGCGGCTTTTGCCTCCTCGGCGGCCTGCGCCGCGCAGAAGACGGACGCCGTTTTGGCCTCCGCCGACAGGAAGCTCGCGGAAAGCGCGTGGACGGAGCTCGCGCGGACATACCCCGTGGCGGCGGCATCCTCCGACACGTCCGAGGCGCTCACGCCGGAGAGGCTCGCAAGCTGGTGGGATGCTTTCGGCGACCCTATGATGACCTTGCTGATAAAAAAGTCGCTTGAGAAAAACAGAGATCTCGCCGCGGCGCGGGCAAAGGTGACGGAGGCGCGCGCCGCGCTCGGCATCAGCCGGGCCGCGCTCCTTCCGTGGCTCGACACCGCAAACTTCTGGAACAACAGCCGCACGCCGGTCGCAGCCGGAGGCACGGGCAGCGGCGGCAGCCTCTATCGCCTCGGCGTCGACGCCTCGTGGGAGATAGACGTCTTCGGAGGGCAGCGCGAGAAGGTCAAAGCGCAGCGGGCGACGCTTGAGGCGCAGTACGCCGCGCTATACTCGACGTGGAGCTCGCTCGCCTCGGAGGTCGCGATAAACTACATCTCGCTGCGCACGCTGCAGGAGCGCCTGGATATCGCGAATTACAACCTCGGGCTGCAGAACGACACCGTTGAGATACAGCTGTCGAAAACAAACTCCGGCCTTGCCGATTCCCTCACTCTGAAACAGGCGCAGTACACGATGGAACAGACAAAAGCCATGATCCCGAACATCGAAGCCGCGCTCGAACAGACAAAAAACGCGCTCGCCATCCTCACGGGCGAACTGCCGGGAACGCTGGAAGCGGAACTTTCCTTGAAAGGCCCTATCCCCGCTCTTGAAGACAGGGAATATATCGGCATCCCGGCAAACGCCATCCGCCAGCGCCCTGACATCCGCCGGGCGGAACGGCTCCTTGCCGCGCAGCTCGCGCGCAAAAAGTCCGCGCAGGCCGACCTGTGGCCCAAATTTTATTTGACTGGCTCGATCGGCACCGAAGCCGGCGGCTGGGGAAGCCTATTTGAAGGCCCCGCCAAACTTTACGGCTTCATGCCGCAGATAAGCTGGCCCATCTTCCACGCCGGCGCGATCAGGAACAACATAAAGGTGCAGGGCGCCGTCGCCGAACAGCTGCTCAACGGCTATGAACAGTCCGTGCTCACGGCGGTCGGCGAGGTTAGGGACGCGCTCTCCGCCAACGTGCGGGAATATGAGAGAAACGGCTCGCTTAAACGCGGCATGGAAGCGGCGCAGGCGGCGCTTGACATGGCAAACGACAAATACGCGAACGGCCTCGTCGATTTCACGAACGTCATCAACGCGCAGCGCTCGCTGACGGCGCTCTCCGAAGAATACACGATAAGCAGAGGCCAGATATCGACAAACGCCGTCCGGCTCTTCAAAGCGCTCGGAGGCGGCTGGCAGCCGCTGGACGAGGCGGAAAAAGCGATGGCCGCGGCCGCCCGAAAAAAGGACTAAGAGCCGTATACGACAGTCTCCGCCCCGTCTAGGCGGGGCGGACAAATAAAAATGGAAAGGTTGGAATGACATGGAAAAGAAGTCCCGCGTTTTTCTTATCGGCGCCGGCAACCACGCCAAGGTTGTTCTTTCGGCGCTTGTGGCGTGCGGTTTTGAATGTATGGGAATTTACGACGACGACCAGGAGCTATGGGGGCAAACCCTTTGGTGTCTGCCAATTTACGGCCCTGTCTCAAAAATGCCCGACACCGCGGAGACGATGGCCGTTCTCGCGATCGGGGACAACGGCGTGCGCCGCGCCATCTGTGAGAAGTTTAAAAATGTCTGCTGGCCCGTCGTCATTCATCCGAAGAGCGAGGTTGACAGCTCCGTGCGCATCGGCGAGGGCACGATCGTCATGGCCGGCTGCATCATCGAGCCGGACGCGGTGATAGGCCGCCATAGCATCGTCAACTCGGGCTGCTACATCGGCCACGATACGAAGGTCGGCGATTACTGCCACGCGGCTCCGAGAAGCGCAGCCGGCGATAACGTTACGATTGCGGACGGCGTCTTTCTAGGCATCGGCTCTTTCGTCCGGCCTTACACGGCGATCGCCGAAAACTCCACCGTCGGCATAGGCAGCGCCGTTATAAAAGACATCGGTCCCGGCGGTACCTGGGTGGGCAGCCCTGCCCGGAGGATACCGTCGCCGGTGCGGATGTATAATGACGGACGCGCGGATATTGCCGGAACAAAGCCGGCCGGCGACGCCGCCGGCGGCCAGTCGCCCGCGGACTAGGCCGTCAATATTTTGCCGCTTATGAGCGCATCAACATGGACAGATCGCCGGGAGTGTTGAGGTTTGTAAACGATCCTCTGTAGTCTTTTGAGAAACGTGAGAGCGATTCCTCGTTTACGATCGTGAGGCGCGATTCGCGGTAAAAACTTTTTATCCGCCCGCATCCCGCGAGCGCGGCCTCGGCGCGCGGCAGGCAGCGGCGGCTGTAGAAGGCGTGGAGCGGTTCCAGATAACCGCCGATCTCCGCCGCCACGATGTCGGTCTCCTCCGCGCGCAGCGAGGCCATGCCGCGCAGCACCGCTTCGTCGACGCCCGGCATGTCGCAGCCGAGGAGGAAGCCCCATTCGCCGTTCATTTCAGCCAGGCCCCGGCAGAGCCCCTCAAGGGGGCCGCGCCCCGCGGCGCGGTCCTCCGTTACGCGGACGTCCCATCTGTCGAGCAGCGGTCCAAGCCGCTCGCGCGCCTCCCGCGCGCCGCCCTGGGCCGCGAGCAGCAGCGTTTCGTCGAAGAGCGGCGCGAGGCGCGCCAGGATGTGCCCGAGCAGCGGCGCGCCGCTTAACTCGAGATATAGCTTGTTCTTTCCCCACATCCGGCTGCCGAGCCCTCCGGCGAGCAGCAGCAGCGATGCTCCGATACGATCCGGCACGGCGCTATCCCTTCGAGAGCCTCACGGCGCTCACCTTGAAGCCCGGCGTTTCGGAGGTGGGGTCCCAGACCGCCGCCGTCAGCAGGTTGGCCGGGGCCTCGGCGAAGTGGAATGGCAGAAAGACCATTCCCGATGGCACCTTTTCCGTGATCCTCGCGCGTCCCGAGACGGAGCCGCGGCGCGAGGTCACCGTGAGCGTCTCCCCCTCGGCGAGCGGGAGTTTTTCCGCGTCCGCCGGGTTGATCTCGATGTAGAGCTCTTTGAGGTGGCGTCCGGGCGCGCCGCGCCGCGTCATGCTCCCTGAATGATAGTGGAAGAGGCTGCGCCCCGTCGTCGCTATAAGCGGATATTCCCCGTCCGGCCATTCGTGCGGCGCGCGCCATTCGCAGGGCGAAAAGGCCGCCTTGCCGCCCGCGCGCGCGAACTTATCCTTATGCAGGATCGGCGTCCCCGGGTGGTCCTCATCGGGGCAGGGCCACTGCAGATAGCCCTTTTCGAGCCGCTCGTAGCTCATGCCGGCGTAGGCGGGATTGAGTTTTCTTATCTCCTCGAATATATCTTTCGGGCTGTCGAAGCGCCACTCATGGCCGAAACGCCGGGCGAGCCCGACGAAGGTGCGCCAGTCGTCGCGCGCCTCGCCGGGGGCGTCGCTGGCTTTGCGCAGCAGCTGTACGGCGCGCGTGGTGTTGGTACAGGTGCCCTCTTTTTCGGGCCAGCAGGCGGCGGGCAGCACGACATCCGCGAGCCGGGCCGTCTCGGTGAGGAAGATATCCTGCACAGCGAGGAAGTCGAGATCCTTCAGCGTATGGACGGCGTGGCCGGTGTCGGCGTCGGTGACGGCGGGGTTTTCCCCCATGATGAAGAGCGCGCCGATCTTTCCCCCCGAGGCCGCCTCCATCATCGCGGCGACGGTGAGCCCGGCCTCGGAGGGAAGTTCGCATCCCCAATAGGCGCGCGCCTTTTCGGCGGCGGCCTCCGTATCCGCCTTGAGGTATCCCGGCAGCGTGGCGGGCAGGCATCCCATGTCGCAGGCCCCCTGCACGTTATTCTGGCCGCGCAGCGGATTGACCCCCGTGCCGGGGCGGCCGAGGTTGCCGCAGAGCAGCGCGAGATTGCAAAGGCTGCGTACGTTGTTTGTCCCCGTTACGTGCTGCGTGATGCCCATCGTATAGAAGATGGCGGCGTTCTTCGCTCCGCCGTACAGGCGCGCCGCCTTGACGATCGTCTCCGCGGGCACGCCCGTGATCTCCCGCGCGTATTCGGGGGAGTATCTTTCGACCGCGGCCCTGAGCGCCTCAAAATTCTCGACGCGCGCCGCGATGAAGGCCTCGTCGTGAAGCCCTTCCTTTAATATCACATGCATCATCGCGTTGACCAGCGCGACGTCCGAGCCGCTCCGCTGGCGCACCGAGGCGTCGGCGTACCGGTGCAGCTCGATAAGCCTGGGGTCGCAGACGATGAGTTTCGCCCCGCCGCGCACCCGCTCCTTGATCATCGCGCCGATGACGGGATGCGCCTCCGTCGTGTTGGAGCCGATCACCATGATAGTATCGGCCTGTTTTATCGATTCATAGTCGTTAGTCATCGCTCCGCTTCCGAAGGTCTCGCCGAGACCCGCTACCGTGGCGGAGTGTCAGAGGTGGGCGCAGTGGTCCACGTTGTTTGTGGACATCACCTCGCGCGCGAAACGCTGCATCAGGTAATTTTCCTCGTTCGTACAGCGGGCCGAGGTGAAAAATCCCGCGCGTCCCATGTTGCGGCGCAGCCCCTCCGCGACGCGGTCAAGCGCCTCATCCCACGAGGCGGCGCGGAACTCCCCCGCTTCCTTTATAAGCGGCGTCGTCAGGCGGTCGGGGCTGTTGACAAATTCCCAGCCGAAGCGTCCCTTGACGCAGCTTCTTCCCTGATTGAGAGAGCTCATGTCGGCGTGGTCGGTGGTCACGTTCGCCACCCTTCCCTGCCGGTTTACCTCAACGACGACGGCGCAGCCGACGCCGCAGTATGGGCAGACTGTCTTTACGCGCTTCATATCCGCAGCGAGGCCGCCGCCGAGCGCGGCGCGGTCGGAGAGGGCCCCGACGGGGCATACGGCGACGCACTGCCCGCAGAACTTGCAGTCGGCGGCCTCGACGCCGAAATCGGCGGGGCGCTGTATCACGGTATCGATGCCGCGATTCAGGAAGTCGATGGCGCGGTATTGCGCGTGGCTTTCGCAGACGCGCACGCAGCGGCCGCACAGTACGCATTTATCCGGTTCGCGGATAAAGAACTGGTTGGATTCGTCGACGGGATGCGGCGTCGGGGAGGGGTCTCCGCGCCAGGGGAACGACTCCCGCTTTATTCCAAGATTATAGACGAGCCGCTGTAATTCGCAGCGGCCGTTCGCGTGGCAGTAAAGGCATTCAAACGGATGGCGCAGCAGCATCAGCTCCACAATGGCGCGCCGCGTTTCGCGCAGGAGCGGGCTCTCGGTCACGACCTCCATGCCCTCCGATATGGGAGTCGCGCAGGCGGGGACGAGCTTGGAATATCCCTTCACCTCCACAAGGCATACGCGGCAGCCTCCGAATGTTTCAAGCGCCGGGTGGTGGCAAAGCGTCGGGATGATGGCCCCGGCGCGCTCCGCCGCCTGCAATATCGTCATTTCGGGCTCGAAAGATACCTCTTTGCCGTTTATCACCGCCGCCGGCATTATCTTTGCTCCTCCGGCGTCACTTTTTCTCCCTCCCGGGGGACGGCGAGCCCGCGCGCCAAATATTTTATCTCTATGTCTGAAAAAGACATTCCTTTTTTCCTCCGAACGAAGATGATTAAAGCTTATTATACGTTTTTATTAATCTTTAATAAAGAGAATGGATTTATTCGCAACAAACTTGCAATTTTTTAAAAAAAGAGCGTTGATCTGTTGAATGGACCGGCGGCTTCGCCAAACATTGGCGGCGATTAAGAAATTTTTAAGAATTCAAGGAGTTTTAACTGAATACCCCGAAAACAAAAGCAGACAAAAAAGCGCAAATATAAATTAAATTGTCTGAAAAAAGGAATTCTCGGTTGCGGTTACTATCGTCAAGGGGCTATAATAATCATGCTTTGTGTACTTTTTCGCAAGTGCTGTCTCGCACGGCACGATTGCCAATATAGAGTGTCTCATTTGGAGCGTTTTTGAGGCGTGCGGAATGACCTGTAACTTTTTCTATTGGGTTACATTTTCATCTTTTCAGGCGGGAGGGCCTGAAAAGGAGACAATTAAGGAGGGTGCGTTTTATGGTGGAGAAAGCGTCGGAAAAGCAGTGGGAGCAGTTGGCTGAGCTCCTCGGCAAATACCGCGGCACTAAGGGAAGCGTCATTCCCGTGCTTCAGCAGGCACAGGACATCTTCGGCTATCTGCCGAAAGAGGTCCTGATCGAAATCAGCGATAAGCTAGGGGTCCCCATCAGCCAGATATTCGGCGTGGTGACCTTCTACGCTCAGTTCCATCTCGAGCCGCGCGGAAAGAACATCGTCAGGTCCTGTCAGGGAACGGCGTGCCACGTCCGCGGAGCGAAGGGCGTCCTGAACGCCATTCGTGAAAAGCTTGGCCTCAAAGAGGGCCAGGCGACGACGCCGGACCTCAAGTTCACGCTTGAGACGGTGGCCTGTATCGGCGCATGCGGCCTTGCGCCTGTCTTCATGGTAAATGACGACACGCACGGCAGACTTACGCCCGAATCGGTCGGACCGATCCTGGATAAGTACGCATAGGGAAAGGGAGGAACATAAAATGGCTATCAAAAGTCTTGAAGATCTTCGTAAAATAAAGGCAGAGGCAAAGAAGCAGACAGAGACGAGAAAGCTCAATGAGAAACAGGTCATCATCGGCATGGGCACCTGCGGCATCGCCGCCGGAGCGCGCGCGGTAATGACGGCGGTCCTCGAAGAGCTCGCGAAGCGCAACATTCACGATGTGGCGGTCCTTCAGACCGGCTGCATCGGCATGTGCCAGAAGGAGCCCCTTCTCGACATAGTACGCCCCGGCGAAGACAGAGTCACCTACGGCCCCGTCAGCCCGACTGATGTCCCGCGTATCATCGCGGACCATCTCATCAACGGCGTAGTGGTTGAGGATCTTGTGGTAGCTAAGATCCCCAACAAAGAAGCATAGGTCGAAGGGAGGAATTTTCGATGGCTCTCGTAAGAGCTCACGTACTGGTCTGCACCGGAACGGGCTGCGTCTCCTCCGGTTCAAGAAAGGTAATTGCGAAACTCGAAGAAGAACTCAAGGCGAACGGCCTTGATAAGGAAGTAAAGATAGTAGAGACCGGCTGTCAGGGATTCTGCGAGCAGGGTCCCCTCGTCATCATCTACCCGGAGGGGACCTTCTACACCCACGTGCAGGAGGCCGACGTTCCGGAAATAGTCAGCGAACACCTCATCAAGGGGCGTATCGTGAACCGCCTGCTCTTCAAAGAACCCCTCACGTCGCAGAGCGTTCCCGACTATGCTGACATCGACTTCTACAAGAAGCAGCACCGCCTCGTCCTCAAGAACTGTGGACACATCAACCCCGACTCGCTTGAGGAATACATCGGAGCCGACGGCTACGAAGGACTTGCGAAGGTCCTTCTCACGATGACGCCGGAGCAGGTCGTCGAAGAGATGAAGAAGACCGGACTCCGCGGCCGCGGCGGCGGCGGGTTCCCGACAGGCATGAAGTGGGGCTTCTGCCAGAAGTCGCCGGGCCCGAAGAAATACATCATCTGCAACGCCGACGAGGGCGACCCCGGCGCGTTCATGGACCGCTCGCTGCTTGAGGGCGACCCCCACGCGATACTCGAAGGCATGATCATCGGCGCCTACGCGATCGGAGCCGACGAGGGCTATATCTACTGCCGCGCCGAATACCCGCTCGCGATCAAGCGCCTGAAGCAGGCCATAGCGCAGGCTGAAGAGGCCGGACTTCTTGGAAACAAGATCCTCGGCACGGACTTCAGCTGCACCATCCACATCAAAGAGGGAGCCGGAGCGTTCGTCTGCGGCGAAGAGACGGCCCTTATGGCCTCCATCGAAGGCAAGCGCGGCATGCCGCGTCCCCGCCCGCCGTTCCCCGCCATCAAGGGACTCTGGGAGAAACCTTCGAACATAAACAACGTTGAAACATTCGCCAACATCCCCTACATCTTCCGCGTGGGCGCGGAGGAATACGCGAAGCTCGGGACGGAAAAATCAAAGGGCACTAAGGTATTCGCCCTCACCGGCAAGATCAACAACACCGGACTTGCCGAAGTCCCGATGGGCATCACGATGCGCGAGATCATCTTTGAGATCGGCGGCGGCATCCTTGGCGGCAAGAAATTCAAAGCCGTCCAGATCGGCGGCCCCTCCGGCGGATGCATCCCCGAGCAACTTCTTGACACTCCGATCGACTATGATTCGCTCATCGCCGCCGGCGCGATGATGGGCTCGGGCGGACTCGTCGTCATGGACGAGGAGACCTGCATGGTCGACGTCGCGAAGTTCTTCCTCAACTTCACCCAGTCCGAATCCTGCGGCAAGTGCACGCCCTGCCGCGAGGGTACGAAGCGCATGCTTGAAATGCTCGAAAAGATCACGGACGGCAAGGGCGAAGAGGGAGACATCGAGAAGCTCGAGAAGCTGGCGGCCTCCGTCAAAGCCGGAGCGCTCTGCGCCCTCGGCCAGACGGCCCCGAACCCCATCCTCTCCACACTGCGCTACTTCAGGGACGAATACGAGGCGCATATCAAGGAGAAGAGATGTCCTGCCGGCCAGTGCCACCACCTGCTGAGCTACAAGATCACCGACGCCTGCAAAGGCTGCGGCCTCTGCGCGAAGAACTGCCCGGTCGATGCGATCAGCGGCGAACCGAAGCAGAAGTACGTCATCGACGCGGCCAAGTGCATCAAGTGCGGCGTATGTATGACAAAGTGCCCGTTCAAAGCGATCGTGCGCGGCTAATTTCGGTTAATGGAAGGGGAGTAAAAAGAATATGGAACTTGTTAAGGTTACAATAGACGGCATAACAGTAGAGGTGCCATCCGATTTTACCGTGATCGAAGCCGCTGCCAAAGCCGGAATCCGCATTCCTCAGCTCTGCTATCACCCGGAGCTTTCCAAAGAGGGCGCCTGCCGCGTCTGCGTAGTTGAGATCGTCGGCGGCCGCGGACTCGGCGCAGCCTGCGTCTACCCCGTAACGGACGGCATGGTCGTTCATACAAACACACCGAAGGTGCGCGAGACCCGCAAAGCGGTCGTCGAGCTCCTTCTCGCGAACCACCCGCAGGACTGCCTCTTCTGTCAGAAGAACCAGGACTGCGAACTTCAGCAGACGGCCGCCGACCTCGGCATCCGCGAGGTCCCGTACAAGGGCGCGACCCGCTCCGCCGTGAAAGACGAGAGCAACCCGAGCCTTGTCCGCGATCCCAACAAGTGCATTCTCTGCGGACGCTGCATAAGAGCCTGCCACGAGCGTCAGGGCCTCGACGTCTACGGCTTTGTGAACCGCGGCTTCAAAACGATCGTCGAGCCCGCCTTCGGCTACGGACTTGACAAGGTCGCCTGCACATACTGCGGACAGTGCGCCGCCGTCTGCCCGACGGCAGCCATCTGTGAGCGCGACGACACCGAGAAGGTCTTCGCCGCCCTCGCCGACCCGAAAAAATACACCATCGTCCAGACCGCTCCCGCGACGCGCGTCGCCCTCGGCGAAGCGCTCGGCCTGCCCGCCGGTGAGATCGTGACCGGCAAAATGGTCGCCGCTCTGCGCCGCCTCGGATTCGACAAAGTATTCGACACCGACTTCTCCGCCGACCTCACGATCATGGAAGAGGGACACGAATTCCTTGACCGCGTCGTCAACGGCGGCGTGCTGCCGATGATCACATCCTGCTCGCCGGGTTGGATCAACTTCATCGAAATCAAATATCCCGACCTCCTGCCGCATCTCTCGACGGCGAAATCGCCGCAGGGAATGTTCGGCGCCCTCGCGAAGACCTACTGGCCCGAAACGCAGGGGATCCCTGTTGAGGACATCTACAGCGTCTCCATCATGCCCTGCACCGCGAAAAAGGCCGAGTGCGTGCGCCCGCAGCTCCAGAGCAATCCCGGAATACCCGATGTGGACACCGTTCTCACGACACGCGAGCTTGCGCGCATGATCAAGAACGCCGGCATCGACTTCAAAAACCTCCCCGAAGAGGACTATGACAGCCCGCTTGGTTCGTCGACCGGCGCCGCGGTCATCTTCGGCGTCACCGGCGGCGTTATGGAGGCGGCCCTCCGCACCGTCTACGCCGTCCTCAACGAAGGCAAGGACATCCCGGGGATCATCTTCCAGCCCGTGCGCGGCATGGAGGGCATCAAAGAGGCCTCCGTCGACGTTCCGGTGGGCGGACAGACCGTCACCGTCAAACTCGCGGTCGCCCATACGCTGAAAAACGCGAAGATCCTCATGGACAAAATTCGCGCCGGCGAAGCCGACTATCACTTCATTGAAGTCATGGCCTGCCCCGGCGGCTGCATCGGCGGCGGCGGACAGCCCCAGCCCGTCAACGCGGAGATCCGCGCGGCCCGCACGGCTGCCGTCTACCGTGAAGACGAGTGCAAGACGCTGCGCCAGTCGCACAAGAACCCCGACATCGTCGCCCTCTATGAGAAATGGCTTGGCAAACCGCTCGGCGAGAAGTCGCACCATCTTCTCCATACGCATTACAGCGCACAGCCGAGAGAGATCTAGCCATTCGCAACAATCAGCAATACGCGCGTCATATAAAGGGAGAGGCTTCGGCCTCTCCCTTACTACTAATGATGCCACGGACCAAAAGCACAGTATGATCGTCATTAGAGGCAAGGGAGTGATTGTATAAATGGCTGGCGGCAGAGGAGAACTTAGGAAAAGCATAACCTGGCTTCAAGGGACGGCGATGACCATCGGCGCCGTCATCGGCGCGGGAATACTGGTGCTTCCGGCGATCGCCGCGGAAATAGCCGGGCCCGCTTCGCTCGTGAGCTGGCTGCTGATGGGGCTCATCTCTCTGCCGATGCTCGCCGCGATCGCTCAGATGTCCTCGCGCTACCCGGACTCGGGAGGGATCGCCGCCTACGCACGGCAGGCCTTCGGCTCCGGCATGGGGAGGCTCACGGGTTTCCTCATATTTTCGGCGATGCCCATCGGCCTGCCGCCCACGGCGCTCATCGGGGCCAACTACCTATGCAGCCTCTTCGGCTGGGGTGCGGGCGCGGCTCACATCGCCGCCGGCGCGCTGATCCTGACGGCGGTCACGCTGAACCTGCGTGGGATAGAGCTCTCCGGCAAGAGCCAGCTTTTTATCGTCAGCGCGATCCTTTCGATACTCATATTTGTCGTATTCTCATCGCTCTCCGAGATCAGGACGGCGAACTTCGCTCCCTTCCTGCCCCACGGGTTGGGCGCCGTAGGGCACACGATGTCGCTGCTCTTTTTTGCCTTCCTTGGCTGGGAGATGATCGGCCACCTCGCGGAGGAATTCAGAGACCCGCGGCGTGACATTCCGATAAGCCTTGGCGCGGCCTACGTGGTCGTCAACGCCGTCTACCTCGCGATCGCACTGGTCGTGGTGGGCAGCGGCGTCTACAGGGGCGGCAATCCCAACATCGCGATGATCTCGCTGATAAAACTGCGCTGGGGGGAGCCCGCCGCGGTGCTCGTCGGCCTGCTCGGTTTCGTCATCTGCTACTGCCCCGTCCATACCTACATCGCGGGTTTTTCGCGCCTCTTTTACGCGCAGGCGCGCGAGGGATACTTTCCCAAATGCTTCGGAGAGCTCCACCCCCTCTACAAGACGCCGTTCCGCGCGCTGTGGCTCTTTGCCCCGCTCAACCTTTCCCTGCTCTTTCTGAGCTGGGCGCTGTCCTGGGATCTCAAGCCCCTGCTCGGCATCCCGAGCGCCACCTTTCTGCTAGTCTACACCATCGGCATGTTCTCTGCGGCGAAGGTGCTGCCGACAAAGAGCGGCCGCCTGTGCGGCCTTCTGTCGGGAACGCTCTCCTGCGCCGTCTTTGCCTTCTCAGGCTGGTATATGCTCTTCCCGCTCGCGGTGGCGGCCTATTTCCTCCTTCGTTACCGCGGAGAATTCTTTCGGAAACCGGAAGGCCCGGCTTTATAACTGCCGCCGCCCGCTTAGCAAAACATCCACCGCCGCGTTCCCAGCTTACGGTTTTCTTACGATCGCTTCTTTTGCAAACTACGGGCCGCAGGCGTACCGCCGGCTTTCAGCCGGTTTTTTTATCGCGGCGTTTGCGAATAGGAGATGGGTTCGCCGTAAGGCGGCGCGTGAGAGGGGGGAGGATCATGTCGCCGCGCGTTATCCGGTCTTGAGCGGGCTGGCGAAGATGCGGCCGGCCGCGCTTACAATTTCATCCGGCGTATAACAAAAACGCCCCCTCCGAAAGGAGAGGGCGTAAGCGTTTGCCTCTTATGCTACTTTAACGTTGACCGCGCGCATTCTCTTGCTGTTCTTGGGATCCGGCTCTACTTCGAAGGTGACCTTCTGTCCCTCGTTCAGAGACTTGAAGCCCTCTGCCGCGATGGCTGAGAAGTGGACGAAAACATCCTCGCCGCCGTTGTCGTTCGAGATAAATCCAAAGCCTTTTTCCGGGTTAAACCATTTTACAGTACCGCTGTTCATAATCAGTACCTCCATCAAATATATTTTCGGGATAAAAAAATTTCACATGCCTTTTGTAACTCATTTAGCGGGCAAATGACTTACAAAAAACATGTGAAATCAAATGTTCATCCTGACTGAAGCTAACTATATGCGAAAAGAGGATGTTTGTCAAGCGCTTTATAAAATCCTTAATCGACGCTTGGGGATTAAGGATCAGCCGAGAGGCTTGACGACCTTAGGGTCGTATTTCTCACTTCCCAGTTTATATATGACGAGGCCGCAGTGTTCGTATTTCGTAAAAGTCGTTGAACCATCCTCATAGTCGGGACTGTCGTGCCAGCGTATATCCAGCGCTCCCCAGGGCATCTGCGTATAGCAGCCGGCTGTAGACGGGTCCATAAACAGGACGCTCCTGTCGTTGTAGCCACAGGCGATCACCCAGTGGCCGGCCGCCCAATAATCTTTGTAGTCGTCGGTTTCGAATGCCGTCGATTCGCCTGCGGAATCATTCTTGGATTCCCATGCCTGTATCGGCATCATTACGACGCCGCCTGCGTCGATGGCATTTTTCACCTCTTCAAGGGTCATTTTTTCTTTCCATTCCGCGTCCAGCCGGCCGGTCTCCTGCATATAGGAGAGCAGCTGCTGGTACGCAGTGCCGCTTTCCTTAGTCGTGCCGCAGGCTTCCATCAGGTGTTCGTCATTGATATCCAGGTTGTAGGAGGCCCATCGCAGAAGGCTGTGCATGGATGCTATCCCGCAGGAATAAGTCGTTCCCTGCCGGATAAGCGGGATCTCGACAAAGTGCGGATAATCCGACAGCATTATCTCTGCGCCGCTTTCGCTGTTGGAGCAGCCGCCTGTCAGGAAGAGCGCAGCCACCGCGATCATCAGATATACAAGTATGCTTTTTTTCATTGAGATTCCCCCTTACTTATAAAGGCAGCCTTTTTTCTTATGTTCCTGTGCTTTGGCTTTCTTGATCAAGTATAATTTACGCTTGTATTGAAATTAACATTTATTCAATTAAACAGCATTTTTGTTGATTTTACAAGAGGTTAGGAAAAACCTTAATCTCCAAGTTCTCGAAACGTTCCTTTACAATAGCAAAATATGAGACTGAAAGATAGCCGTTCTGCATAAGAACGTGACAAATCCTGATGAAGCAGCAGACCTTGCACCATCGATTTATCACCGGGATATAGCAATACCAGCGGCAATATTTCCGTATTAAGGCCGCTCTTCCGCCGGCTGTCCCTCGCATATCCGCCGCAGCAGTTCGTGGCGCAGGCTCCTGTCGCTGACGGTGATCTCTTTGGCTCCCGCCGCCTCCATCGCGGCGAGGATTATGCAGGCGCCGCCGAGGATGATGTCGGCGCGCTTCGGCGAGAGGCCCCTTATCGCGCGGCGCTCGTCTCCCGTGCATTTCGCGTAGAGCGCCGTCTGGCGCATCACCTCTTTCAGGGAGAGGCGACTGCCGTGTATTTTGTTGGGGTCGTATTCGTCGAGGCCCGCGGCGACAGATGCCATCGCGGTGACGTTGCCGCCAGCGCCGATCATCATTGCCGCGGCGGGTCGGAGCCCCTCTTCGGAGAATCTTTTGGCAAGCTCCGCGACGACGGCGCAGACCTTCCGCGGATCGGCGGGAGAGCTTTTGAAGTTTTCATCCGTCAGCGTCACCGCGCCCACCGGCACGCTGACCGGGCTTTCCAGCGCGCCGTTATTAACGCGGGTAAATTCCGTGCTGCCGCCGCCGGTGTCGAAGATCTGCACCTCGCCGCGCGCCGCGCCTTCGATGCTGTTCAGCATCGCGCGGCCGGAGAGAGCCGCCTCTTCCTCGCCGGAGATGACCCGCACCTCCGGTCCGCCCGCTTCGCGCACCATTTTTAAGAAGTCCGCGGCGTTTTTCGCCGTGCGCAGCGCCATCGTGCCGACGCAGACCGTCTCTTCCGCCCCCTGCGAGCGCGCGAAATCCGCGAACTTGACGACGGCCTGCGCCGTGCGCGTCATCGCCTCCCGCGAGAGCGTCCCGCTCTCTTGCATCCCCTCGCCGAGTTTGGTTATCACGTTGACGTCGAATAATATTTTTATCCCCTGCTCGCGGGAACGTTCCCCGACGGTCAGCTTCACCGAATTCGTCCCGATATCTATGACGGCCTTTTTCATTTGTCTGCCCCTCTCTGCCTTGATCAAACGCCGGTATTTTTTCGCCGCCGTTCCCGTGTTGTCGCGCTGATATTTATTACGGTATTTTTAATTTACATCAGCCTCTTTGTGAGATATATTATTGACAAAAATCGGAGGAATTACAATGGATAAACCTCTTCTTCATATAATCAGCCATACGGATCTCGACGGCGTCGCGGCGGCGGCGCTCGCCTGGCATGTCAACCATCACGACCGCCTCGTGCGCATATCGCTCACCGGCTACGGCGACGTGGACATGCTGATCCTTGAGACGCTCGCCGCCGGTCAGGAGCCGCTCGTGCTGGACCTCTTCTGCCAGCGGGAGCAGACGGTGGACGAGATAGACAAACTGTGGAACGATTCCCGCCGCCCGTTCCTCTTCGACCACCATAAGAGCACCTTCGAGAGATACGGCAACCGCAAATGGGCCGTCATCGATACGAATTACTGCGGAGCCCTCGTCTACTGGCGGTGGCTGCGCGAAAACGCGAAGGACGAGCGCACTCAGCGGATATTGGCGGAGCTTGAGCCGACGGTGAAGATCGCCAACGACCGCGACCTCTGGCTCGGGCAGATGCCGGAGAGCCGCCTCTGGCAGGCGCTCGTCACGATGTGCGGCCAGTGGGGGATGCTGGCGCGGCTGATGGATAATCCGCGCGCGGAGCTTTCACCGGCGGAGCTGGCTGGCGCGGAGGAGTTCACGGAGCGGCAGGAGGCTCGCTTTGCGCAGGCGAAGGAGCATATCTGGCGTTCCGGCGGCGAGCTGGCCTTCGTCTGCGACGGCGTGCTGGAATACGGCGACGTCTCCGATTTCTGCGGCCTCATCCTCGACCGCGACGACAACCCGCCGGAGGTGGCCGCGGTGGCCGCGAGACGGCTCGGCGGCGACTGGGCGGTCTCGATGCGCAGCCGCGACGGTCTCGCGGGCAGGGTGCTCGCGCTGCTGAAGGACGGTAAGAAGATCCGCGGCGGCGGCCACGGAGACGCCTCGGCGCTCTACTTCCCGCGCAACTATACGCAGGAGCAGATGCGGGACTCCATTCTCGCGGCGATACGTGTCGAGAAGGAGCGCAACGCCGCGCCGAAGGTGACTCTCGGCGATCTGTTTAAAGGGCTTGCATGAAAAAATTAAACTCTCTCGCGGTGATATACGCCTCGGAGGGAACGGGCCACCGGACGGCGGCCTTCGCCCTCTGCGAGGCCTTTCTCGCCTACAACCCACAGGGGCGCGTCGTCTGCTGCGATGTTCTGGATATCATCCCCGCGTGGCTCAAATACACCGTCTCGGAGGGATACGTCGCGATGGCGCGCCGCGCGCCGTGGCTGTGGGGGGCCTTCTACTGGGGCTCGGACCGCCCCGGAGCGCAGTCGTCCGCCTTTGAATGGGTACACGAAAAGCTCTGCCGCCTTTACCTGCCGCGGCTGAAGAACCTCTTCGCCGCGAACGGGACCGAGGCGGCGGTCTTCACACACTACTTTGGCGCCGCCGAGCTGGCGAAAATGGAACGCGGACATATCCCCGTGTACTGCGCCGACACCGACTTTGAAAGCCACCGCTTCCAGCGCAGCGCGGAATTCGCCTGGTCCTTCGCGGGCAGCCCGCGCGCGATGCGGCAGCGTTTCGCGGAAAACATATACAACGTGAGCGATCCCGGAGTGCCCATCGCGCGGAAATTCAAAGCCATTCCCTCAAAGGAGGCGGCGCGGGCAAGGCTCGGCCTGCCGCGGGACGAGCGGGTGATCCTCGTGAGCGGCGGCGGCATCGGCGCGGGCTCCGTCTTCGAGGCCGCGAGATCCCTCTCCGCCCGCCGCGAACTGCGCGTCGTCGTCATTTGCGGCGGCAACCACAGATTGCTTGGCCGGATGAAGGGATACTTCCGCTACAAAGACAACGTAAGAATAGAGGGCTTCGTCTCCAATATGGAGGACTACTACGCCGCCGCCGACGCCGCGGTGATGAAGCCGGGAGGCCTCTCCGCCTCCGAGGCGCTCTGCGCGGGGCTGCCGATGCTGCTCATCGACCCCGTGCCGGGACAGGAGGAGCTGAACATGGCCTATCTGACGGCAAACGGCGCCGCCTGGTCCCTCCCGCGCCCCTCCCGCGCCGCCGAAAGCGTCGACGCGCTCTTTTCCGGAGAGTCCGCGCAGAAGATGCGCGAGGCCGCGAAGCAACTGGCCAGGCCGGAAGCCGCGGACGAGATAATCGCAAAAATCGCCGGCGAAGAATGAAAAGCGGAGATATGGATACGAGTGAGGTGGGGAAGCTGAGTTTCAAAGAATTTTTTCACGGAGAGTCAAAAAATATCGAGTTTAAGTCCGAACTCCCTAAGAAAAGCGAGCGGTACGTGAAGACGGTCATCGCTTTTGCCAATACAGGCGGCGGAAAACTTATCATTGGAATCGATGACGAAAGCGGTACAGTGGTAGGTGTAGACAAAGAATCAGTCTTCCAAATTATGGACAGCGTAGCCAATGCGATTTCTGACTGTTGTATGCCTCAAATCATACCCGATATCACTTTTCAGACGGTCGATGGCAAGAGCATCGTCGTAATAGAAATTTATCCGGGAGCAAACCGTCCTTATTACCTGAAAACGGCAGGAAAAGAAAACGGAACTTATGTCAGAGTAGCGGGGACGTCCAGGCTTGCCGATGCATCTAAAGTCAGGGAATTAGAAATGGAGGGTGCCAATGTATCTTGGGATGAATTAGCGTGCATCGGGTACCAGGTTACTGGAGGCGCGGTGGATAAGTTGTGTAATGATATGTATACCTACATGCGGGCCGCTGTCTCCTCTAAAGAAGAAAAAATGGATATTCCTCTAGTTACTATTGAGCAACTGCTAAGCTGGAAGGTAATCAAAAAAGTGGATAAAAAGGTACTGGCCAGTAACGCGTTTGTATTGCTGACGAGCGATTATTTTCGGTTCTCTAAGATACAGTGCGCGTTATTCAAAGGAATGGACAGAGATATTTTTATTGATAAAAAGGAATATTCAGGGCCGTTATATGAACAGATAGAGGCTGCGTATCAATTCGTGCTTCGACACATTAATCAGAGCGTGGAGATCGACGGACTGATAAGAAAAGAGCGTTATGAGCTTCCTGTCGGCGCGATACGTGAGATGATTACCAACGCCGTCTGTCATAGGAATTATATGGATGATTCTTACGTTCAGGTGGCAATTTACGACGACCGGCTGGAAGTCACCTCTCCGGGAATGCTTTACGGCGGGCTGACGCTGGAAGAAGCTATCAACGGTCGGTCTAAGATTAGAAATCGGGCGATCGCGGAGATATTCAGCCGGATGGAGCTGATCGAGGAATGGGGCACGGGGCTCCCCCGCATTTTGAAGCGCGCCGCGGAACACGGGCTGCCGGAGCCGGAATTTTCAGAGATAGGCGAAACCTTTCGAGTGAATCTATATCGCCGAGGCGATAAAAAGCCGATAAAAAAAGCCGATAAAAAGCCGATAAAAAAAGCCGATAAAATTGCAAAGAAAAAAACCGGCAGGCAGGAGCTTGTTCTCGCCTATGTTAAAGACAACGGGAGCATATCCAATAAAGAGGCGCGCGAAGCGCTAGCCCTTGCTGAATCTACGACGAAACGCCTTCTGAATGAAATGGTCATGGAAGGTCTGCTTGCGGAGCGCGGAGAAAGAAAATCAAGGGTATATATTTTAGCGGGGACGGACTGAATTGTAAAAGATTGCCGTCTAATAAAATAAATCACGGGCTATAGTGGCACATAAGGTGAAAGGGTAAAGCCCTCCCGCGTCAGGAGGGCTTTGAGGGGTTTTGTAGAGGTTGAAATGAAGGGGCATCTATCTTAACAATCCGGTGTGTGGACCGGAACTCTGTGTACAATGATATTCTAGTATGGTTCCTCTAAATCTGGTAGATACGTATTTTGAATATCGATATAACGATATCGGTATATCGGGCGATAACACGGCGGCGAGGGAGAGGCGTCCCGCCGGTTGATGTCGCCGCGTGAGGGCGCTCCATGGATACCGCGATCTGGAGCTCCGGGACTCTGGCGGGGGCTTTCGTGCCGGTTCGCCCGCAAGGCCGATATATGAAGCCCCCCTGACGGTGTTGACGCTTCGTCAGGGGGCTTGAGGTTTTTATGGGTATGTGGCTTGGCGGTCTATTTGAGGTTCCAGGCGGCTTCAAAGCCTTCGCGCACCGCCGACTCGACGCGCCCGGGTTTGCTGGCGTCTCCGACGGCGAAGGTCTTGCCGCAGAATTTTTTGCATTCGGCCTCAAGGGTGTTGACTGACCTGACGCCGAGCGAGAGGACTATGTAGTCCGCCGCTATGGCGACGTTCTTATTTTTCTTGAGGTCTTCGAGCACCGCGCCCTCTTCCGTGATCTCCGTCAGCTTGTGGCCTGGCAGGTATTTGACGTCGTAGCGCGAGAGCTTGTCCATCGCGTCGAGGTAATGCTGCACGTAGACGCCCTTGCCGATCGCGTCGAGCATCTCCGCCACCGTCACGTCGTTGCCCTGCGAGCAGAGGAATTCCGCCGTCTCGAGTCCCGTGGCGCCGGAACCGATCAGCAGTACCTTTTTGCCGCTGATCTCCGGTTTGCCGAGAAGCGCCTCGTCGACCGTCAGCACGTTGGCGTTGTTGACGCCCTTTATCGACTGCGGGCGGATGGATTCCGCGCCCGTCGCGATCATCACCGCGTAAGGGGCGATGGCTTTGACGCTTTCCGGGGTCGCCTCTGTTCCGGTTTTGACGGATATTCCCTTCATCGCGAGCTGCTTGAGCTCATATTCGACGATCCAGTCGATTTTTTCTTTATGCGGCGGCTTGTCGGCGATGTTGATCTGACCGCCGGGTTTTTCCTCTTTTTCAAAGATCACGGGGGCAAAGCCGCGTTCGGCGAGCACACGCGCCGCTTCGAGCCCCGCGGGGCCGGCGCCGACGACGGCGACAGTGCGCCCCTCGCCGTCCTTTTTAAATTCGGGATAGAGCGTCTCGCGCGCCGCGCGCGGATTGACCGCGCATTTGACGGGGCCTTTGCCCGCGATGGTGTCGGAGACGAGGGTCTCGAAGCAGAAGGTACAGGAGATGCAGCGGTTGATCTCGCCCTCGCGCCCCTCAAAGGCCTTCTTCGCCCACTCGGGGTCGGCGACGACGGCGCGTCCGAGGCCGACGAAGTCTACAAGCCCCTCTTCGAGCATCTTTTCCGCAAACCAGGGTTCTTTGACCATGTTGACGGCAATGACGGGGATGCCGACTTTTTCTTTTACGGCGCGTATCCTCTCGCTGCGGCAGCCCTGCGGATAGGTCATCGGTTCGGAGAGCGAGTTGAATGATTCATAGATCCCGTTGGAGACGTTGATGTAGGCCATGCCGAGTTTCTCGCAGGCCTGGCAGACCTTTATGCCCTCTTCGAGCGTGAGGTATTCCTGCACGCCGTTTGGCGCGAGCAATTCATCGACCGTGAGGCGGATGCCGATAGGAAAGTCTTTGCCGCAGGCCTTTTGAATGCCTTCGGTGATCTCTTTTACAAAGTTGAAACGCTTTTCAAAGCTGCCGCCAAAGCGGTCGCCGCGGCGGTTTGTATAAGGGCTGAGGAATTGGCTGATGAGATATCCGTGCGCGCCGTGGAGTTCCACACCGTCGCAGCCCGCCTTCTGTGAGCGGACGGCTCCCGCGGTGAACTTCGCGATCACCTCTTCCACCTCTTCCGTCGTCATCTCGTGGGTCTCCTGCTGGCATACTCCGCAGGGACGCGGGGATGACGACCACACCGGCTCGCTGCCGTTGAGGTTTGAAAAGGTCTCGCGTCCGGGGTGGTGGAGCTGGGTAAAGAAGACCACGCCCTCCTTGTGCAGTGCCTCGGCGGCCGCCGCGAGCGGGGCGATATGTTCGTCGCGCGCTACGCTTGCCTGACATTCGGCGGCGACGCCGTGCTGATCGTCGACGCGGGTGTTTTCGAGTACGATCATTCCCACGCCGCCCCTGGCGCGCTCCAGCAAATAGGCGAGAAAGGCCGGCCCTATAGTCTGGTCCTTTTCGGCGGCGCCCATTGCCAGCGGCGCCATGACGATGCGGTTCTTAACGGTGAGATTTCCGATTTTTCCCGGTTCAAACAATTTCGGATATTTCATCTTCATTCACTCCCTTTAGTGCGGATAGGGGCCATTATGCCCCGTAATTTCCTACCCTACGGAGTGAATATTAATTCATATCTTTCACAAATGGCAGGTACTAATTGAAGTATATCGATATCATAATATCGGTATAGTTTACTTATCTGAGATTATTGGAAACTTCCGCAACGGTTTCTTTGAGTTTTTCAATGAAGGTCATATCCTCGCGGCTGAAACGGTAATTTTTTCGGAATACGAGGATGTCACGGAAGGAGTTGTCGGCGTCGCAGCAGGGGCGCTGCACAAGGTCGAAGCAGTCAAGCACCGCCTGCGGCATCGGGGAGACCCAGATATAGGTACAGGGCAGCCGCTGCAGCAGCTCGAACTGTATCCCGCGTTCGTAAACGGCGATCTTTTTCTTTTTTTCA